>JAAUXZ010093007.1_pt1 | contig 40292 bp, 34 predicted proteins | sample 7278131 | NCBI WGS metagenome assembly JAAUXZ01 (sample SAMN14350119, study PRJNA611818) | marine sediment metagenome | isolation source: surface marine sediment (3m) | place: French Polynesia: Moorea | collected 2018-08 | reverse complement strand
GGCCCAGACGACCAATGACTGCCCACGGCGCATGTCACCTGCCGCAAACACTCCATCCAGAGAGGTTTTGTAGGCCTGAGCCCCTTCTGTCGCACCCTTGACGTTACCCCGGCCGTCCAGTTCAACACCCAGCTCCTCGAGCATGCCTTCATGCACAGGATGCACGAAACCCATCGCCAAGGTTGCGAGTTCGGCCTTCAACTCGAACTCTGAATCCTCCACCTCTGACATCTGCCAGTTGCCTTTTTCGTCTTTGGCCCACTCGACCTTGACACAGCGGATACCGGCAAGATTGCCGTCTCGATCGCCCAAAAACGCCTTGGTGGCCACCGACCACCTGCGCTCACACCCCTCTTCCTGAGAGCTGGAGGTACGCATCTTGTTCGGCCAGTGTGGCCAGGTCGTGGCCTTATTCTCTTGTTCAGGTGGTTGGGGCAGGATTTCCAACTGGGTGACTGAGGTGGCACCATGGCGGTTTGAAGTACCGATACAGTCTGAGCCCGTATCTCCGCCACCGATCACGACCACATGCTTACCTGCAGCAGAAATGAAGTCCTCCACCTGATCACCTTGTACGCGATGGCTGTTGCTGCGCAGGAAATCCATAGCGAAATGCACTCCATTGAGCTGCCTGCCAGGTATGGGCAGATCGCGCGGCTTTTCCGAGCCCCCCGTCAACACCACCGCATCGAAATCATCGAGCAGCTGCTTGGTCGGGATATCCACTCCCACATGCACATTGGTCCTGAACTCTACGCCCTCGGTGCGCATCTGTGCCATGCGTCGGTCGATCACCTTTTTGTCCAGCTTGAAGTCGGGAATGCCATAGCGTAGCAGCCCGCCGATACGGTTCTGCTTTTCGAACAACACCACCGTGTGGCCGGCGCGGGCAAGTTGCTGGGAACAGGCCATGCCAGCGGGCCCCGAGCCGACTACGGCAACCCGTTTGCCGCTTTTGTGACGGGCAATCTGCGGTTTGACCCAACCTTCTTTCCAGGCCTTCTCGATGATGCTGTACTCGATGGTCTTGATGGTGACAGGTACATCATCCAGGTTGAGGGTACAGGCGGCCTCACAGGGTGCCGGGCAGATACGGCCGGTGAACTCCGGAAAATTGTTGGTGCTGTGCAGCACCTCAACCGCATCCTGCCAGTCACCACGGTAGACCAGATCGTTCCAGTCCGGGATGATATTGTTCACCGGGCAGCCGTTATGGCAGAAAGGAATACCGCAGTCCATACAACGTGCGCCCTGTTGACTGACGTTCTCGTCAGTCAGGTCAATCACGAATTCGCTATAGTGGCTGATTCGGTCAGAAACCGGTGCAAAGGTCCGGTCCTGACGAGAGATCTCTTTGAATCCTGTCGGTTTACCCATGATCAATGGCCCCCCTTGTTCACTGCTGCATTGGCCATATGCTGGGCCTGCATCTCTTTAAGCGCCCGTCGATACTCTACCGGCATGACCTTGACGAACTTCGGCAGATATTGACTCCAGTCTTCCAGGATTCGCTTCGCCACGGTTGAATTGGTGTAGTGCAGATGTTTCTCGATCATCTGCTTCAGGCGTATGGCATCGAAGCGGGTCATGTCATGACTCACGTCGACCATCCCGTGGCCTTCGAGATCGCCACCTTGGTGATCGATCTCCTCCAGAGCGGCATCCTCCGCCTCGATGGGTTCCAGCTCGACCTGGGCCAGGTTACAGCGATCCTCGAAGTCCCCCTGTTCATCCAGCACATAGGCGACACCGCCCGACATACCCGCAGCAAAGTTGCGCCCGGTGCTGCCTAGACAGATCACGATACCACCAGTCATATACTCACAACCGTGGTCGCCGACGCCTTCGATGACTGCATGGGCACCCGAGTTACGCACGCAGAAACGCTCACCGGCGACCCCGCGGAAATAACACTCGCCGCTGATCGCGCCGTATAGCACTGTGTTACCGACGATGATGTTCTCCTCCGCCTTGCCGATCTTCGACGCTTTCGGCGGATAGATCACCAACCGACCACCGGACAGGCCCTTGCCCACATAGTCGTTGCCTTCACCTGCCAGTTCGATGGTCACTCCCTTGGTGACCCAGGCCCCGAATGACTGGCCTGCGGTACCCTTCGCCTTGATGTACACAGTATCGTCAGGCAGTCCCGCATGCCCGTAACGCTCGGCCAGACGCCCCGACAGCATGGTGCCGAAGGTGCGGTTGTAGTTGTGGATATCAATCTCGATCTTGACCGGCTCGCCACGCTGCAGGGCCGGCTCGGCCTGTTTGATCAGTTCATTGTCGATGGCCTTGTCGAGCCCGTGGTCCTGATCGGTGCGATTGTAGATCCCAACATCTTTTGCAGCCTCCGGCTTGGCCAACAAGCGGCTGTAGTCGAGCCCCTTGGCCTTCCAGTGATCGATGGCCTCGCGCATATCCAGCCGGTCGCTCTGGCCGATCATCTCGTTGAAGGTGCGAAAACCCAGCTTGGCCATCAGACGGCGCGCCTCTTCGGCGACGAAGAAAAAGTAGTTGACCACATGTTCCGGTTTGCCGGTGAAACGCTTGCGCAGCTCCGGATCCTGCGTGGCAATGCCTACCGGACAGGTGTTCAGGTGGCACTTACGCATCATCAGGCAGCCCGAGGCGATCAGCGGTGCGGTGGCGAAGCCGATCTCATCGGCCCCCAGCAGGGCGGCGATCACCACGTCCCGTCCGGTGCGCATGCCACCGTCGGCCTGTACTGCGATCCGATCACGCAGCTGATTGAGCACGAGGGTCTGGTGGGTCTCCGCCAATCCGATTTCCCAGGGCGAACCCGCATGCTTGATGGAGGTCAAGGGTGATGCACCGGTACCGCCGTCGTAACCGGCAATTGTCACATGGTCCGCATGGGCCTTGGATACCCCCGCCGCGACGGTGCCCACACCAACCTCGGAGACCAACTTGACCGAGATCCGGGATTTGGGTTGGACGTTTTTCAGGTCGTGAATCAATTGTGCCAGATCCTCGATGGAGTAGATATCGTGATGCGGCGGCGGTGATATCAGGCCGACGCCGGGGGTGGAGTGACGCACCCGGGCGATCTGCTGATTGACCTTGTGGCCAGGCAGCTGGCCACCCTCACCGGGCTTGGCGCCCTGGGCCATCTTGATCTGGATGTCATCGGAGTTGACCAGATACTCGGCGGTCACTCCAAAACGCCCTGAGGCCACCTGCTTGATGGCTGAACGCTCCGGATTGCGGGTACCGTCTTCGAGCGGATTGAAACGTTCCGGCTCTTCACCGCCCTCACCGGTGTTTGACTTACCACCGATCTGGTTCATCGCCCGCGCTAGGGTCGAATGGGCCTCGTAAGAAATCGAACCGAATGACATGGCACCGGTAGCGAAGCGTTTGACGATCTCACTGGCGGGCTCCACCTCATCGAGGGATAGCGGTGCATCCGCCCACTTGAAAGTGAACAGGCCCCGCAGGGTCAGCAAAATCTCGTTCTGCTCGTTAATGTCACGGGCGAACGCCTCGTAGGTCTGCCAATTGTTGCTGCGTACGGCGTGCTGGATTTTGGCAATGGTCGTGGGGGTCCAGTTGTGGTCCTCGCCGCGTAGACGGTACGCATAGTCGCCGCCTACATCCAGATGCTTGCGATAGATCTGCTGGTGCCCATATCCCTTGTCGTGCCATTTCAGGGCTTCAGCGGCAACTTCCATCAGCCCGGCCCCTTCGATGGTGGTCGTGGTACCGGTGAAATAGGCCGCGATGAAATCGCTGGAGAGCCCCACTGCATCGAAAATCTGCGCCCCGCAGTAGGATTGGTAGGTCGAGATGCCCATCTTGGACATCACCTTTTTCAGTCCCTTGCCGATCGCCTTGATGTAACGACTCTGGGCCTCGGCAAAATCCAGGCGCTCGGGGAACAGCGGCAACTGGGCCTGGATGGTATCGAAAGCCAGATAGGGATTGACCGCTTCAGCACCATAGCCCGCCAGAGTCGCATAATGATGAACCTCCAGGGCCGCACCTGTCTCGATCACCAGCCCAGATTCGGTGCGCAACCCTTTACGAATCAGGTGATGATGCACCGCAGAGGTGGCCAGCAAGGCTGGTATGGCGATATTATCGGCGTCCACTTTCCGGTCCGACAGAATCAGGATGTTGTAACCCTCACGCACCTTCTGCTCTGCCAACTCGCACAACGCGGTCAATGCGGTACGCATTCCCTCCGTGCCCGCGGCGACCGGATAGGTGATCGTCAGGGTCTTGGTGCGAAAGGCCCCGGCAGTGTTGTCTTCGACATGACGGATCCGCTCCAGATCCTCATTGGTGAGTACCGGTTGGGACACCTCCAGGCGCATGTGCTTGCCCGCATCCGAGGGGTTCAGCAGGTTGGGTCGCGGGCCGATCAGACTGACCAGTGACATCACCAGTTCCTCACGAATCGGATCGATGGGCGGATTGGTGACCTGGGCAAAATTCTGTTTGAAATAGGTCGACAGATGCTTGGCCCGCAAGGACAGCACCGAGGGCGGATTGTCCGCCCCCATAGAACCCGTGCCTTCCTGGCCGGTCATAACCATCGGTGTGAGCAGGAACTTGATGTCCTCCTGGCTGTAACCGAAGGCCTGTTGGGTATCCAGCAGAGTCCCCTCATCCGGGGCCATGGGCGCTACGTCGGAGGGTAGTTCATCGAGATGGATCTGGGTCTTGTCGAGCCAATCTTGATAGGGTTCCGCGCTGGCCAGTTGCTCTTTCAGCTCGGCGTCGTCAATGATCCGCCCCAGCTCCATGTCGATCAAAAACATCTTGCCGGGCTGTAGACGCCATTTCTTGACGATCTTTTCTTCCGGGATCTCCAACACCCCCATCTCGGAGGCCATCACCACCAGATCGTCGTCGGTGATCAGGTAACGGGCCGGACGCAGCCCATTGCGGTCCAGGGTGGCGCCGATCTGGCGGCCGTCGGTAAAAGCCACTGCGGCGGGGCCGTCCCAGGGCTCCATCAGCGCTGCATGGTATTCGTAGAAGGCCCGCCGCTTGGGATCCATCAACTTGTTGCCGCTCCAGGCCTCGGGTATCAGCATCATCATCGCATGGGAGAGGCTATAGCCCCCGGCAACCAGCAGTTCCAGGGCATTGTCGAAGCAGGCAGAATCCGACTGCCCCTCCGGGATTAGCGGCCAAATCTTGTCCAGATCCTCGCCCAGAATATCGGAGGCCATGGAATTCTTACGTGCTGCCATCCAGTTGACGTTACCGCGCAGGGTGTTGATCTCACCGTTATGTGCAATCATGCGGAAGGGATGCGCCAGGTCCCAGGTAGGGAAGGTGTTGGTGGAGAAGCGTTGATGCACCAACGCCAGGGCAGACTCAAAGTTGGGATCTTTGAGGTCCTGGTAATATTCACCGACCTGATCTGAAAGCAGCATGCCTTTGTAGACAAGGGTTCGGGAAGAGAATGAGGTGAAGTAGAAGGCATCGCCGCCCTCCATCTCCGCATCCCGTACCAGTTTCTCGATCTGCTTGCGAATCACAAACAACTTGCGTTCGAAGCTATCCTGATCATTACAATTATCACCGCGGGCAACGAAGATCTGGCGAATCACGGGTTCCGTGGGTATCACGCTGTAACCCAACCCAGTATTATCGACCGGCACATCCCGCCAGCCAATTACCCGTTGCCCCTCGTCCTGGACCAGGCGTTCGATCGTCTCTTCACACTCATTTCGGCTCGCTTCATTCTGCGGCAGAAACACCATGCCGATCGCATATTCACCTGTGCCGGGCAATTCGAAGTTAACGGCCGAACGAAACAAGGCATCTGGAATCTGCACCAGTAAACCTGCCCCATCACCCGCTCTCGGGTCTGCTCCGACTGCACCCCGATGGGTCAAGCGATCCAAAATCCCGAGACCCTGCTGGATGATCTGGTGACTTTTTACACCCTTGATGTTGACGACAAAACCAACACCACAGGCATCATGTTCATTAACCGGGTCATACAAACCCTGTCTTGGAGGCAAACTACTATGGCCCATTGTAAACCTCGATCTTTTGTTATCTGGCCCATATACCTACCGTTCCCTAACGGTAGTGTTATCTGTCATTACCTATAAAAAGGAAATTCCGCGACACAATAGGCCGCCAGCCGTCCCGAATAGGACGAGGAACGGCCTAGGATACTTGAGATTGGGTGGCTAAGCCAGCATATTGATCAGCTCTCAGCGCACTGAATTTCTCAAGAATGATGATCGATCCGTCAAAACATCAGCGTCATGGATCAACAGACTGAGTCAACCCGGGAGAGCGAAGGGAATTTTGGAATAAGTTCAAGGCGAGGCGCCCTTATTTGGTGCAACTGAACCAACGATTCAGTGGGTGTGCGGCACTGATCTTCAAATTTTCAAGGAGTTACCGTCCCTATGAGTGATATGCTGACAGACTACCGACATTTTTTGCTCATCATAGTGGGGCAGGGTGCCGAATCCTTTTGATACAGAGTATCCACAGTGTGCTTACCGGTCCAAACCGGGTAACTTCTGCAATTCGGCGAAAGACCTGGCCCAAACACCGCTTCTGCGCACTGCAGATGGCAATTTTTTTTGCCCCTGAATGGCACTTTGTTTGTCGGGAAATTCACCCCACAGGAGGGGATACCAGGGTTTTCCGTTTCTTAGCGTCTTGAGGTAGAAGACCTCTTCCTGTAGCCCGTGTTGCAGAATATATTTTTCCAGTGATGGGAGCCTTTCCACCCCCAACAGTTGAAGCGTATAGAATCCGGGGGGACGGGCCTTGAGCCACTCGCTATTTCGATATGGCTCATCGTCAGGTTTGTCCTCGACAACCGCCTGCTCCAACAAGGGTCCTGCTGCGTCTTGGCTATTGACCACTGGGGATGTCTCGGATTGCGCGGATATCGGCGCTGTCTCTGTATGCGGATCAGGCTCAGCTTGTTTGACTGCAGGTTCCAATTCAGCGGCATTCTGCGCTTCCGATACCGGATCGAACTCAGACTCAATCGGTGGTCCAACATCCACTCCCAGATCGCTATCTTGACTTATCGGTGCAGCGTCACTGTCTGCACCCTGTTCCTCAAGCGCCTGAAACTCAACGGCCTCTGTAGGTAAAAGATTCACCTGTTGACTGACATCGTCATGTAAGTCTTGCACCTCAGTCACCTCCTCCTGGGTGAGCGAAGCAGGCGTCACAGGTTGCTCGACCTCGACAGAATCACTTTCCTGGGGAGTAGGCTCCTCGTCAATAACTGTCGTTTCCGATAAGTCTGTCAGTGTCGATTCTGTAGCCTTTGTCTTTGACGATTTAGGTAAATTGGTCTGTGTTGCTTGAGGTTGCGGTTCTGGGCCCTCGAAAACCCGATTGATCGGCGCTTGAAACCACAAGATCCCGCTCGCCAAGATAAGAATCGGTAACATAATGTAGATGAGGGGCGAAAACATGATGTTGCGTTTCGATTGCTCCTCTTCCTCTTGACCTACTGCACTCACAATCGCTTGCCGTAACAGCCCCGGGATACCACGCGTATCCCGGTACAGCTTTGTCATCTTCGATCCACTCAGTTCCAAATCGACACTCAGTCCCTCCACTTGTAACAGAAAATGCATGAAGGAGGTCGCTTCTTCTCGGTTGAGCGGTTGCAGGTCGATGACCTGGATCGACTGTGGTGACATGATCCTTAGTTGTGGAGTCGAAAGCAGCATGTCTATCTGGTCATCTGCAAACAATACAATACTGACCAATGGCTCGCCGACGCGCTGCCTTTCATAAAGCCGCAATAGGGTGATCAATGCCGTCGGCGGTAAAAGGTGCGCTTCGTCAACCAGAATGACAGGCTGGATCCTCTGCTCTCGCATCATCTCGAAACGCCCGATTAAACCCTGCAAAAGGTCCTCTCTAAGATCCGTCCAGCCGGCACAACGAGCGATGGCAGCCAACAACTGTTCAGGTGATAGCGCCGAATTTGCTTCCAGCAAGCAGACTGACCAATTCTCTGGTGCTGTCTCCTGGATACGGGCTGCCAACAGGCTTTTTCCAATACCCTTGGGCCCGCGTACGAGCGGCACGATTTCACTGTTTTCGATGAGATGACGGATCAGGTCGAACCGCTGGGAGGTCTCCGGAGTGGTGAAATATTCAGTATCTTTTACCAGCATTGTCAAACAGTTACGAGCAAATCATCGCCCATACTCAGATAAGGTCTGAATGAGTCTTGTCTGATCGAATTCATCGGTGACGATCGATGAGCCAATACCCTTCAAGAGTACCAGCCTAAGCCTGCCATCCAAGACCTTTTTATCAACCGCCATCAACTCCAAGAAACGCTCGGCATTGAGTTCTTCCGGTGGATTCACCGGAAGTCCTGCACGGGCAATCAATCGACAACATCTTTGCATCTCTTCTTCGGAAATCCAACCCAACCGGAGTGAAAGATCTGCGGCCATACACATACCTGTGGCCACGGCCTCGCCATGCAGCCACTCGCCATACCCCATTCCTGTTTCAATCGCATGTCCAAAGGTATGGCCCAGGTTGAGTAAAGCCCTTTGACCTGCCTCCCTCTCATCGGCTGCAACCACATCTGCCTTGCATTGACATGACCGCTCAATGGCATAGGCGATGACCTCCTTGTCGATGGCAAGTAAGCTATCCATATTCTGTTCCAGCCAGAAAAAAAATTCCCCATCCGCGATCAGACCATATTTGATGACCTCAGCGATGCCCGACGCAAGCTGTCGTTCATCCAGTGTCTCAAGGGTCATCGTGTCAGCTAATACGGCTCTGGGTTGATAAAAGGCACCAATCATGTTTTTCCCCAAAACATGATTCACGCCGGTTTTCCCTCCGACTGAGGAATCAACTTGCGCCAATAATGTCGTTGGCACTTGGATGAATGAGACACCCCGTTGATATGAGGCGGCTGCAAAACCGGTGATATCACCGATTACGCCACCCCCCAGGGCAATCAGGGTACAGGTTCGGTTGAAGCGGTTTCTCAATAGCGCCGTGTAGACTTCGTTCAACACATCCAGCGTCTTGTGCTTTTCACCATCGGGTAGGATCACACTCTGAGTGTCGAACTTCGACAGCGCCTCTACGGTGCCTTCGAGGTATAGAGGCGCAATAGTTTCATTGGTAACCACCATCACCTGGTTACCTGCCACATGCCTTTCATAAAGTTTGGCTTGGCGATGAAGACCCGTACCGATATATATCGGATAACTTCTATCACCCAAATCCACAACTAATTCTTTTTGTACCCGTTCCAAAATGACTCCCAATCTGTCAAATGGAGAATCTATCTACCTATTGCTTCCAACCCGGCCTGAATTTCGCGCACAACAGCCTGGGCATTCCGCCGCTCACTAATCACCACCATATCTGCCGTTTGACGGTACAGCGGTTCGCGTATTTGCATCAGATCCTTCAGTTTCTCCAGTGGATTTTCGGTTTGTAGCAATGGGCGATTACGGTCTCGATAGGTACGGTCATACTGGTGTTCTGGGCTACAGTGCAAGTAGATCACAAGCCCTCGTGATGACAATACCCGCCGATTATCCGCATCCAGTACCGCACCTCCCCCAGTGGCCAATACAATACCTTCTTTTGCCGTTAGTTCTTCTATTACTGCCCGCTCACGATCTCGAAAACCCTGCTCTCCTTCGAATTCGAAAATTGTCGGTATATCGACCCCAGTACGCCGCTGGATTTCCAAATCAGAATCCATGAATTCCATTCCTAATGCACGCGACAGCTGCTTGCCAACTGTCGTTTTTCCAGCTCCCATAGGGCCGATCAGAAAAAGATTTTGTTTTCGGTTCATGCGCAGAAGATAAGTCAGATACCGCCTCAAGCGCAAGCCATGCGCAAAACCACGCCATCCTCATTGAGCATGGATTCAACGTAATTTAGAACTATCGAGGCTAAAAAAAAGGCGTACTCCATGATACGCCTTTTTTAGTGAGTGGAATGATCTCAATCAGATCATCGGACACTTAACGACTCTTTTAAAATCTTTGGGGTCACGAAAATCAATAGCTCTTTATTTTCATCCACTTTTTCATTATTTCTGAAGAGTACTCCGATATAGGGTATGTCGCCAAAAAACGGGACTTTTTCCATACTGTCAGTTTTTGTTCGCTCGAAGACTCCACCCAAGACAACCGTCTCACCATTGTCCACCAAGACCGTTGTTTCAATCTTTCTCGTGTCAATCGGAGGGATATCGTTCAAGACTCGAGAATAATCCGGGCTGTCTTTATTGATTTCTAGATCCATGCGAATCCGGTCATCTGGGGTAATTTGCGGCGTTACTTCAAGCTTTAATACTGCCTCCTTGAAACTGACTGAGGTGGCACCACTAGAACTGGCTTCCTGGTAAGGTATTTCGAAACCTTGCTTGATAGAGGCTTTATTCTGGTCCGATGTTATTACCCTGGGACTTGAAATGATCTCGCCTTTACCTTCTCTCTGCATTGCGGAAAGTTCCAGCTGCAAGAGATAAGTACCCACCTTCCCTACCAAGAAGTTCACAGCACCAGATGCATTACTGACAGGCAAATTGACCATCAGCGCTTCATTCGAGGAACCCGCTGGGTTCTCAATTCCCGGGGCTATCCCTGCAGTTCCTCCCGTGTGTCCTGGCAAACCACCGGCCGTCAATCCAAAGCTATCACCGATGTCATAGTCACCATTTATACCGAAGCGTACGCCCAACTCTCTGGCAAAATCATTGTTTGCGATGACAATTCTAGACTCGATGAGCACTTGCCGTACGGGAATATCGAGTTTTTTCAATAACCGTCTGATATCATTGAGTTTTGCGGCCGTATCCTGAATCAGTAATGTGTTGGTTCTCACATCAACTGTGACATTCCCACGGTCGGAAAGTAACCGATTCTCATCAGATTTGAACAGATTCGCCAGATTTTCCGCCTTAGCATAATTTACCTGAATAAACTCCGAGCGTAACGGTGCAAGCTCTTCGATTTTTTTCTGTGATTCCAATTCGAGTTGTTCACGAGCCGCTATCTCTTCTGTCGGGGCAACCATAATCACGTTGTCCGTTTGACGTTTAGACAGCCCTTTTGACTTAAGAATAATGTCCAGCGCTTGGTCCCAGGGGACATTCTTTAATCTTAAAGTTATGCGCCCACTCACTGTGTCACTTGTCACTAAATTGAGCCCAGTGAAATCAGCCAACAACTGCAAGACTGAACGAACTTCAATGTCCTGAAAGTTGAGTGAAAGTTTTTCACCGGTAAATACCATTCGCTCTTTCTGCAGCGCTTCTTTCTCCTGTTTCGTCAATGCTCGTACTTCAACTGCGAAGACTTCATTGGCTTGATAGGCAAGATAGTCATATTCACCGGCAGGAGAAATCTCAATGCGAGTATTTTCACCACTGCGTTTAGTTTCAACCAAGGTAATCGGCGTGGCGAAATCGACCACATCAAGTGACTGTAACAGATTTGGATTAATACTTGCCTTGAAAAACTCAACAACAATACGCCCACCTTCTTCCCTCACATCAACAGGAATCGCTGGATTGTTGAGAGTCACCAAAACTCGCCCTTCACCTTCTCTCCCCCGCCTGAAGTCAATACTACTGATGTCGGTAACATTTGACACGGGCAGTTCACTAACGTCTTGTGATTCGTTTTCAGTGATTGACAAGGTGTTTTTGACTGTTGAAGATTCCTGTCTATCACCACCCAAAGAAACTTCAACTTTATCATCAATAACTTTGATATCGTGTGCCACGGAGTCAGTCAAATTGATGACGACACGTGTACGATTGCCGGCTTCCAATGCAGTCACAGAATGTGCAGACCCAACGCCAATTAATTTGGTTTTATAACCCAGACTACTTTTAACACCCATGAAATCTAACGAAATTCTTGATGGGTTGTCTGTCGTAAAGCTGGCGGGTTCAGAAGCCTTACCGCTCAGTTGCAGATTTATCTGTACTTTATCCCCCGGAAGTACAGAAAAATCGATGGCTTCCAAGTAGGTCTCAGCCCACACAATATTTGGTATAAAGCCTATAGAAAGCAGAATGAGTAAAAAGCTTCTCATCAAGATGTTACTAAGAAAAAACTTTCTAACACCCAACTCATTGATTGCCCTTGGCAAACGTCTCATTTCAAAATTCCTCTTGACTACTCTGTCAATACCAGTGAAGCCTGACGCTCACTATAGCCGCCCGAACTATCCTGAATAATCTCATTCATTTCTATTTTATCTTCGGAAACCAGTACGATTCTTCCATGATTCAGACCCATGTAGTTACCATTTTTTACCCGGTGAATAGTGCCTTCTTTGCTCTTTACCAAGCCCCAGGTAATTCCTGATTGCTGCAAGGTCCCGACCATTCTCAAAGCATCCAAAGAATAGTTCTCCAGTTCTTCCTTCCTCCGATTGATATCCGGCATTATGCCGTTTTCGACCAAGTCCACCTCTTGTGTGACCCGTTTATCTGTTGGCATGAATGGATCACGCCGACCCTGATGCTCATAAAGGAAAGTATCAATTTGTTTGATTTCTGGAATAGGATCAATTCGTTCAGGAATTTCCGCCTTTTTCTTGGCGACAAAATCACGCAGGTCCTGCAGATTTGGATTGGCGCATCCCACTAGACTCATGGCCATTAGGTACATAAAACATAAAGATAGAAACTTGAGGAATGATTTCATTGAACTTCCTCTTCATCCAAATATCGGTAGGTTTTCGCTGTCGCCTGTAAAGAAAGGAGCTTTCCAGCATCTGTCTGTTTTCGCTCTTCTATTTTGATATCATGGATGGTTACGATTCGTGGTAGTGCTGCGAGTCCGCTGATAAAATTCCCAAACTCATGATACTGGCCTGTAACCTTCAACTGTATTGGTAATTCCGCATAAAACTCTCTCGGCACTTCAGCTTCCGGTTTAAAAAGCTCAAACTCTAGCCCAGCCGCAAGCCCAGTTTGTGATACATCAACCAACAAATCAGCAACTTCAGTTTTATTCGGCAATTGTCTGAGCATGGCGCCAAATGATTGTTTCATCTCTTCAAGCTGCTTCCGGTAGGCATCTAGATTTGCAGCCTTGGCCTGCTTTACCTCGAAGGTTTTACGTAATTCGTCCTCTTTTTTTTCAATGTTGGTTAAGCGGTCAAGTTGGTCTTCTGTATCTAAATAATATCCACCAACACCTACTAACACGCAAACCAATAAAACGAGAACTATTTTTACCGGTATCGGCCAAATACCGATATTACTAAAATCAAGTTCATTGAGTTCTTCAAGATTCACTTTTTTACCTCCGCGATCTGGGAGATCTGACTTGCCGTCAATTTAAAGTGACTTAATCCTGTTCCAGTTGATTCCTTACTTTCAATAAAGTCCAACCTCGGATTACCCAGCCAAAGCGATTCTTCGATATTCCTCATGAATGACGACACTCTTGCATTTGACTGGGCCTGTCCAACCATTTCCACCTGAGTCCCACTCTGGCTAATCAAATCAAGAAAGACACCGTCCGGAAGAGTTGAGACCACCTCGTCAAACAGATGGACGATCTGCGGCCTGCTACTTTGCAATTCCTGGATGATATTCATACGAGCCAGAAGGTTGGCTTTTGTTTTATCGAGATCTCTAATCTCGGTAATTTGCCTCTCGACCTCATCGATTTCTCTCTGCAGATATGAATTTCGTTGAGCTTGGGCATTAATCTGGCTTTCAATCTGCATGTGAGCACCAACCAACAAGAACAGGGTGATCATCACACCAAACATCACCATCATGCCAAATTCTTGTTGACGTCTTTTTCGCTCGGCTTCTCGCCATGGTAGTAGATTGATACGTGCCATCAGTCGAAACTCCTCAAAGCGAGCCCACACGCAATCATTAATGCTGGTGCATCAGCACTCAACACTTGTGGTTTCACCTTGTTAGAAACAGACATATTTGCGAAAGGATTGGCGACTGAAGCCGATGTACCCAACTTTTCTTCAATCAGATCATCGACACCCGGAATCGATGAGCTACCCCCTGCAAGTACGATATGCTCTACGCTGCTGAAAGCGCTGGAAGAGAAGAAAAACTGCAAAGAACGACTAACCTGTTGAGCCATTGCCTCTTTAAATGGGCCTAAAACCTCAGGTATGTAATTATCAGGTAGTCCACCCTGCCGCTTGGCCATCCCAGCCTCCTCCATCGACAAACCATAGCGCCTTTGGATTTCTTCCGTGAGTTGTCTTCCGCCAAAATTCTGTTCTCGTGTATAAATAATTTTGTTGTTGTGTAAAACGTTCAAAGTTGTTGTCGTGGCACCAACGTCAACAATGGCTATGGTCTGTTCTTCTCCCTCTTCGGGCAATTGATCTATCAATTGCGTACACGCGTTTTCCATCGCATATGCTTCGACATCCACTACTGTTGCAGTCAATCCAGCCAATTCCAGTGCTGCGACTCGGTCGTCCACGTTTTCACTTCTGGATGCAGCCAACAGCACATCGACCAGCTCTGGGTTCTTATCAGATGGCCCCATGACTTCAAAGTCGATGTTCACTTCCTCTAGAGGATAAGGAATGTATTGATCCGCTTCCAACTGTATCTGGCTTTCCAGGTCCTGCTCAGAAAGCGATGCAGGCATTGAAATGACCTTCGTGATTACCGCCGACCCTGATACGGCAACTGCGGCGTTTTTGGCTTTTGAGCTGGAGCGCTTCATTGCAGCGCGTATCGCCTCACCAACCGCATCGACTTCAGCAATATTCTTTTCAACAACAGCATTTGAGGGTAGTGGTTCAACACCGTAAGCTTCTACCCTGAAATTAGCTCCAGAACGCCCGGTAGCTTGCGACAGCTCGAGTAATTTCACCGCTGTTGAGCTACTATCAATGCCGACTAGAGGCGGCTTTTTTCTTCCAAAGAAAAACATTCGGTTTCCTAATTTCTATTAAGCTGATAAGCAGCAACCAAACTAGAGGAATTCCTTTAACAAAATAAACTAACTATATAGCAGTAAATGATTTTTTTGTGAAGTGGTTTTTTCAGCGATTGTGGCAAACAATATTGTCCAATTTTGTTAACATATCAACCGCATACAGTTCATACCGATCGTTCGAATCACTGCAAATCTGTGAACCAGCGCATGAAGTTGCTTTACAAAACAATCAAGTACCTCTTAGTCCTATTTCTCGGCCTTGCAATTCTAGGTGCCGGGGGTGTACTAGCTGTCTATCTCCACCTCGAACCAGATCTGCCATCCATCGAAACTCTGAAAGATATTCGGCTCCAGGAGCCATTACGTGTATACAGCAGCGAAGGAAAACTCATTGCTGAGTACGGCGAAAAACGCCGAGAACCCCTTAAATTTAATGAGATCCCTGAGCAGTTCATTCAGGCCTTCCTGGCAGCCGAAGATGATCGATTTTTCGAACATCCCGGTGTTGATTACCAAGGCCTAATCCGGGCTGCCACTCAACTACTCCTAACCGGTGAGCGACGACAAGGAGGCAGTACCATTACCATGCAGGTTGCGAGAAACTTTTTTCTCAGCCGTAAAAAAACGTACACCCGCAAACTCAACGAAATATTTCTTGCTCTTAAAATTGAGCGCCTGCTGACAAAACAAGAAATACTCGAACTTTACCTCAACAAAATCTATCTGGGTCACCGTGCCTATGGTATAGGTGCAGCATCTAAAGTCTATTACGGCAGACCGGTTAGGAAACTTGAGCTTTCTGAGATTGCCATGATAGCCGGACTGCCCAAAGCCCCCTCACGTTACAATCCAATAACCAACCCGGATCGCGCGGTAATACGCAGAAATTATGTACTCGGACGTATGTTTGACCTCAATCTTATTACCAAAGATCAATACGATACAGCAACAGACGCCGGTGTTTCCGCGTCACTTCAGCAAGCCCCAAATGAGTTAGAAGCCCCCTATTTAGCAGAAATGGCAAGAGCCTTGGCTGTCAACCTATTCACAGATGAAGCCTACACTTCCGGATATAGCATTTACACTACATTGGATAGCCGTTTCCAGGAAGCAGCCAATAGAGCCGTCCGAAAATCATTACACGCATATGACAAACGCCATGGATATCGCGGCGTCGAAGGGCATATCCCTGTTGAGGACCTGGAGAACCCTGACTTGTTAATCCAACACCTCCGTGAAATGCCAGCCATTGCTGACTTGTCGAATGCTGTGGTGATCGATATTGACGAAAAATCAGCCGACGTATTGAAAGTAGACGGGACATCTCTCACGCTGGAGTGGAATGGATTGTCCTGGGCAAGTAATTTCGTGGATCAGGATCACCTGGGATCCAAACCCAAAGTTACATCCGATATCCTCAAGCAAGGTGATATGATAAGGATTTATCATGACACGTCAGACGAGGGAGAGCCGTATTGGCGTCTCGCTCAAATTCCACGTGTGTCAGGGGCGCTAATATCAATATCACCCGACAATGGCTCAATCAAGGCACTGGTTGGAGGCTATGACTACTACTACAGCAAATTCAATCGAGTTACTCAAGCCAAGCGCCAACCCGGTTCAGGTTTCAAGGCATTTATCTATTCCGCCGCACTTGCCCAGGGTTACACAGCAGCAACACTAATAAACGATGCCCCAGTCGTTTTCGATGATCCAGGGCTTGAGTCCACTTGGCGCCCGGAAAATTACAGTGGAAAATTCTTTGGTCCCACACGTTTGCGTTATGCCCTCTCTCAATCACGAAATTTAGTTTCCATTCGCCTATTAAGAAAAATGGGTATAGCCAACACGCTAGAGTACATTAGCCGGTTTGGTTTCAGTCAAGATGAACTCCCCCGAGACCTATCGCTCGCTTTAGGAAGCGGCGCTGTTACCCCGTTACAGATGGCCGAAGGGTATGCGGTTCTAGCCAATGGCGGTTACCACGTTCGACCTTATTTCATCGAATTCATAGAAGATGATCAACAGAATATCGTTTTCCAAAGCAGTCCAACCCAGGTCTGCCATACTGACGACTCAATTTCTGAAAAAACTGTGTTTAGAGTTGAAGAAACTCATGACGAGGATCAGGCTACAATCAATTGTGCACCCAGGGTGATTACTGCACAGAATCACTATCTGATGAATTCCATGATGCGAGACGTCATCCAGCATGGCACAGCAAAACTCGCCAAGTCCTTAAACCGTAGTGATTTAGCTGGCAAAACAGGCACGACGAATGATCAACGAGATGCATGGTTCAACGGTTTTAACCAACATCTCGTTACCGTGACCTGGGTTGGGTTTGATGATGCCTCTCCACTTGGACGTGGAGAAGTGGGCGGCCGTACCGCTCTGCCCGCCTGGATTGATTTCATGCGAGTCGCACTAGATGGCACTAAAGAGATTTTACCTGAGCAACCGCCAGGCATGATAACCATGAGAATCGACGTCAATACTGGTAAACCAGTAAGTACAGGCGATCAGAACGCGATCTTTGAGGTCTTCAGGGAGAGCCACGCACCGAAACCCACAACATCCTCCAGCCACTCTTTCGGGAAAAAGACGCCAGCGTTGCTTGTCGAACCCGAAGAAGATCCCTTTTAAGTATGAATGAAAGCAGGAAAACGTGAAATACAGCGCCGCATTGCCTATGAAGCAGCAAGGATATTAACGGATTATCGGTCGGATGATTTAATCTTTGCAATCAATAAAGCGGCCACAAAACTCGGCGTCCATAATAGACGATTGATGCCCAATCACGAGGAGGTTGATTCTGCCCTCAGGGAACAGCAACGCCTTTTTCGTGGCACCGAACAACAATCAGCAGTAAAAAATATGCGTAACGCCGCTTTACCGGCAATGAAGGCCCTGAAGCAGTACAAACCCCTGCTCATCGGGCCCGTTTATGAAGGCACTGCAGACCTGAATAGCCGCATCCGCCTGTTCTTGTTTGCCCCCACACCTGAAGATGTTGCACTAAGCCTGCTGGCACTCCATATCCCGTGGCATGAAAAGGACTGCTCAATCAAATTTACCGATGGTAGTCGTAAAATAATGCCAAGCTATCATTTTACCGCTGATGGCAACTACTTCGAACTCATTGTCCTGCCCGACACAGGCTTCAATAAGCGACCCCTTGACCCACAGGAACATCGGCCAATCAAAGGCTTGACGGTTCAACAACTTGAAAAACTACTCAGTCACGCTGACTAATGGGTATGTATTCTCTTCGGGCATGACCTTTGTAAACTTGTCTCGGTCGACCGATCTTCTGACGGGGATCACTCATCATCTCCATCCAATGAGCAACCCACCCTACGGTTCGAGCTATGGCGAACATGACTGTGAACATATTGTTCGGGATTCCCAGTGCCCTGTAAATTATACCGGAATAGAAATCGACATTCGGGTACAGCTTCCGCTCGATGAAGTATTCGTCGCTGAGCGCAATCTCCTCCAAGCGTTGTGCCAGCTCGAATAAGGGATTATTGGTATCCGCCAGTTTTTCCAACACTTGATGGCACACATCACGGATAATGTTGGCCCGTGGGTCATATTTTTTGTATACCCTGTGCCCAAATCCCATGAGCCTGAAACTGTCATCCTTATCTTTGGCCTTGGCGATATATTTATCAATTTGTGACACATCACCAATTTCAGCCAACATATCCAATACCGCCTCGTTGGCACCGCCATGTGCCGGCCCCCAAAGTGATGCGATACCCGCGGCGATACAGGCGAACGGGTTAGCCAATGAACTACCCGCCAGGCGCACCGTAGATGTACTGGCATTCTGTTCATGATCCGCATGCAGGATGAAGAGCAGATTCAATGCCTTTTCAGCAATTGGATCCGGCTCATACTGCTCACAGGGAGTGGCATACATCATATGCAGAAGATTCGCGCAGTAGGATAAGCTATGACGCGGATAGACGATAGGCGCACCAATGTTGTGCCGGTAACTAGCAGCTGCAATTGACGGCATCTTAGCAATCAATCGATGTGCGGCAATCTCCCGCTGCTGTGGGTCGTTGATATCCAGAGAGTCATGATAAAAGGCGGAGAGAGAGCCTACGACACCCACCATGATCGCCATAGGATGGGCATTATAATGAAAACCGTTGAAGAAGTTCTTCAAGGTTTCATTGAGCATCGTATGGTGAGTGATATCGTGATCGAACTCGGCGAGCTCATCCTTTTTGGGCAACTCACCGTAGAGCAACAGGTATGCAGTCTCAAGAAAATCCCCGTTTACCGCCAATTGCTCGATGGGATACCCACGATATTCCAATAATCCTTCTTCTCCCTGAATATAAGTAATTTTACTCTGACAACTGGCTGTAGACATGAATCCAGGGTCGTAGGTAAAAACCCCGGCTTCCTTGTAGAGCGAAGAAACATCGATGGCAGCAGGTCCCTGCACAGACTCTCTGATTGGCAGTTTGATGGATTGACCTGTTTCATCATTTGTCAAAGTAAATGTTTTTACTTCCGCCATTACTAGCTCCTCAACTCAATTTTAATGATGCCTATACTACGCTAAAAGCTGCCGATTATGGAAAATCAACTTAGTGTGTCGATTATTCGATTCGGTCTATATCTTGACGCACTGATTGTGCAGAGACGCGAAAGGAAGTCCATTCCTCATCATTCAGCTCCAATTCAACAATACTTTCAACGCCTTGCTCAGAAAGCACACAGGGTACACCCATTGCCAGATCCTTTTCGGAATACTCACCATCGAGTAAAGCAACCGTCGGTAGTATTCTGCGTCGATTGTTGGCGATGGCATCCACCATTGTCGCTACGGCTGCAGCAGGGGCATCATATGCACTGCTAGTCTTTCTCAACGATAGAATCTCTGCACCACCATTTCTCGTTCGCTCAATAATTGCCTGGAGTTTATCCTCGTCAATGAATTGTCTCACCGGAATACCGTTGATCGTACAGAAACGCGGCAGTGGTACCATCGTATCCCCATGCCCGCCGAGGACAATGGTCGTTATATCGAGAGAGGAAAAACCGGTCTCCATCGCAATAAAACTGGCCATCCGCGATGCATCCAATACCCCCGCCTGCCCGAACACGCGGTGACGAGGCCATCCCGATCGCTGCCAAGCCCTGTAGGTCAGCACATCCACAGGGTTTGTCACCATGAGAATCATCGCATCTGGGGCATACTCCAAAGCATTGTCTATGATTCCATCAATCACCTTCAAATTGACATCCAGGACATCAGAGCGTGACATGCCGGGCTTACGAGGGACCCCTGCGGTCACGATAATCAAATCAGATCCAGCCATGGCAGATGGTTCATTCGATCCCGTCACACGTGTATCGAAATGGAAAAAACTGGACGTCTGCATAACGTCCAAGGCTACTCCTTGAGGTGCATCCTCTCGGATGTCTATCAAGACCAGCTCACGACACAGTTCGGCTTCCGCCAAGATCTGAGCGGTGGTCTCACCCACCAATCCGGCGCCTACAATTGTGACTCTGTTCATCATTACCCCCATTCCGATGATGAGCTGGGATAGCCCAAAATAGTTAGCAAACTACATGCCATGACGTAGAAAATGACATCAACCTTAGAAAACCAGCTCTAAGATTGCCAATAGGAATCAGTTACCTTTGGTCAGCGTTGAATTCTATATTTTGCCGGGCCTCGTACGCTCTTTTGCATAGCCTATCGACGACTCGCCCAAAGAATTCTAGCAAAGACCGCTGCCGAACCGATGATATAAAACCATCATTACTCTAGGGTGGTATCAATCAAGACGCTACACATTGTTTGAATAGTTCGTCAATTCAGCCCAGAAAGCGTTGTCTTTTCAGCAAGAAAGCATTGTCTGATACTCTGCCTCATAAAAGAATCGGGACTCACCAAAGGCGGGCTCGAGCTGATCCAGCCAAGTGGCTTGCGCATCAAATCGGGCAAAAAACGGGCGCTGTACCCAATCCGGATTTCGAGCTTGGATGAAACGTAGCACAAAGACCTTTTCTCCGGCGACTTCGGCCACACCCTGAATCTCCACCTTACCAGGCCCTGCACTCATACTGGGACCCCTCGCAGTCCGCCCCAGACCAGAGACACCCTGCATGGCATGACGATAGATTTCCCAAGCCTTGGCTAATGGTACTGCAAAATAGGAACAGGCCCCGGTGTCTCTCTCCACAAACGTGTAGTACGGGATTATTCCGAGTATCACCTGGCGTTTCCACAGCTCTTTCCAGTCATCCGCACTGTCATTGATCTTGGCCAGCAAGGGGCCTTGACTGCGGATTTCTGCCCCAGTCGCCCGCAGGCGATTGATCGCAGCATGCGCGATATCGGATTCCAGCTCTTTCCAATGATTATAGTGTGCCATTATCGCCAAATGTTTACCTGCCAGCACCATTCGATGCAGCAGATCCACCAGGCTATTGGCATCTTCATCAAAGACAAAGCGATGAGGCCAGAAAGTCAAGGCCTTTGTCCCGATACGAATCGTCTTGATATGATCAAATTCAGGCCCCAACAAGGGCTCCAGGTATGCCTTTAGATGCTTGGTTTTCATCACCATTGGATCACCGCCGGTGATCAAAAGGTCGGTCACTTCCTTGTGTTCCCTGAGATAGCGCTGTAAACGGTCTGCCTCTGTGGTCGCCATACGCAGATCCTTATCTCCAACGAACTGTGGCCAGCGGAAGCAGAAGGTACAATAACTGTGGCAGGTTTGCCCTTGACTCGGAAAAAACAGCACTGTTTCTCGATACTTATGCTGAATGCCATTCAACCTAGCACCATCAGCGTCGAATGGCACATTCAATTGTAGCTGATCGGCAGGGTGTGGGTTCAACTCGGTCCGAATCTCATTCGCAATGGACTGTATCTGTCGTTTATCCAAGCCGGCACGGTGTGCCGCAGCCATACGTTCGAAATGCTTTGCAGGCAACATGCCATGCTGCGGAAAGGTCAGTTGATAGATAGGATCATTCGGCACATGGTTCCAGTCGATCAGCTCATTGATGACATACTCATTCACCCGAAAGGGCAGCACAGAGGCAACGACTTGCATCGCAAAGCGCGTCGCCTCTGGCAGCCTCTGTAAGGGCTGGATCCGGTGTAAATCACGCTGGGTATAAACCTTGAGTCGTTGTGGCTCATGATGATTGACTACCGAATGGATATCGAATCTCCTTGAAACGGTAGATAGGGTCACAAAGTCCTCCGCATAAAGATTGATGCATCAAATTGGTGCAAAAAAGACCACCAACTGTATCAGAAACCTCACAAATCATCAAAAGTAACTTAAAATCAGTTATTTGCAATAATCTCATTAATTCAATTCGTCAGCTTGGGGATGCGTTACTTACTTCCATAAGTTTTTGGGCTTGACGTAATATGGTTGATACACAGATCCAGGAATCTCCTGGTATACACTCGCCAGGAAGACCTCGAAACAGACGAATTTGGTGTAGTCTTATTAAGCCGAACCAACCAGCATGGAAACAGAATGAATCTACATGAATTTCAAGCTAAAGGACTCTTTAGTGAATATGGCATCCCTGTACCTCGAGGCAAGACCATCGAGAATCCCCAAGCCGCCCGAGACGCTGCACAAGAGTTAGGCGGCAATCTCTGGGTAATCAAGGCCCAGGCCCATACCGGCGGTCGGGGCAAGGCGGGTGGGGTGAAGCTTGCCCAAACCCCGGATGAGGTCGCCAGCGCCGCAGAAGAGATTCTCGGCATGAACCTGATCACCAAACAAACTGGCCCCGAGGGGTTACCGGTACACCAGGTGTTGGTAGAACAGGGCAGTGATATCGCCCGAGAACTCTACCTCGGTGCACTGCTCGATCGCTCGTCTTCCCGTATCACCTTCATGGGATCCACCGCTGGTGGCATGAACATCGAAGAGGTGGCGGCGGAAAACCCCAAAAAGCTAATCACCACCCAGATCAACCCATCGACCGGCCTGCTGCCATACCAATGTCGCAAACTGGCCTTCGGACTGGGCCTGGAAGGGAACCAAATAAAACAGTTCTCACAGATCATGCTGGCGCTGTACCAGCTCTACATGGAGCAAGATGTCAATCTCATCGAGATCAATCCGCTAATCGTGACGACAGATGGGGAACTGATCGCACTGGATGCCAAGCTCAACATCGATGGCAACGCCCTCTACCGACAAACGAAGATCCTGGCCATGCGCGACCCGAGCCAGGAGGACCCCAAAGAGGCCATGGCAGCGCAACATGACCTGAACTATGTCACCCTGAATGGCAACATCGGTTGCATGGTGAACGGTGCCGGGCTGGCTATGGCCACTATGGACCTGGTCAAGCTGCACGGCGGGGAACCCGCCAACTTTCTCGACGTTGGTGGCGGCGCCACAGCCGAACGGGTCACCGAGGCCTTCAAGCTGATCCTTTCCGAACAGCGGGTCAAAACCATCCTGGTGAACATCTTCGGTGGCATCGTGCGCTGTGATCTGATCGCCGAAGGGATCATCCGCGCCTCTCAAAAAGTCGGTGTTGAGGTGCCGGTGGTTGTCAGACTGGAAGGTACCAATGCCGAACTGGGCCTCGATATGCTGCGCACGAGCGGGTTGGACTTCATCACCGCCACCGACTTCTCCGAGGCCGCGGAAAAGGCCGTAGCGGCGGCAAGCTGATACTCGCAATCACAGGACAAGACACATGAGCATTCTCGTCGACCAACAGACTCGAGTCATCTGTCAGGGCTTCACCGGCAAACAGGGAACCTTCCATTCTGCACAGGCAATCGCCTATGGTACCGAGCTAGTGGCTGGGGTAACCCCCGGCAAAGGGGGGCAGCAACATCTAGACCGGCCAATCTTCAACACGGTAGAGGAGGCTGTCGAGGCAACAGGGGCGGATGCCAGTATGATCTACGTACCCCCGCCATTCGCGGCCGATGCCATCATTGAGGCGGCAGACGCTGGGATAAGAGTCATCGCCTGTATCACAGAGGGCATCCCCATTCAGGATATGCTAAAGGTGAAAGAAGCCTTGAAGTCGTACTCAAGCCGCCTGATCGGACCCAACTGCCCCGGCATCATCACCCCCGGGGCCTGCAAGATCGGCATCATGCCCGGCTCAATACACCAACCGGGCAGGGTAGGCATCATCTCCCGTTCCGGCACTCTCACCTATGAGGCCGTCAATCAGACCACCCAAGCGGGCTTGGGCCAGAGTACCTGTGTCGGCTTGGGCGGCGACCCGATCAGCGGCACCAGCTTCATCGACTGCCTGGCGTTGTTCGAGCAAGACGAGCAGACCGAAGGCATCATCCTGGTCGGTGAGATCGGTGGCTCGGCGGAAGAGGAGGCCGCGGAGTATATTCAGAAACACGTCAGCAAACCTGTGGTCGCCTACATCGCCGGGGTCACAGCGCCTCCCGGCAAGCGCATGGGTCATGCCGGGGCTATCATCAGCGGCGGCAAAGGTACCGCAGAGGCTAAATTCAGCGCCCTGCAGACCGCCGGCGCCGAGGTCGTCCGCTCACCGGCAAACTTGGGTACAGCCATGGTAAGTCTGCTGAATTGAAGTCTTGCATGCGATCAGTGTGAACCACTACCCTGAGACTTGTTTTCACGTATTCCATCAAGAAACAGCGAGAGTTGATGCATGACCCACACACTCATTTGGAATAATAGCTATAAACTTGGGATAGAAGAGATAGACCTGCAACACCACTATTTCATCAACCTGATAGCTAGACTGGAATCCGAGTTGGCTGGCGCCAAAGACGTCGAATACATTAACAAGTTACTCAATGAACTGGTGAAATATACCCAATTTCACTTCATCAGCGAAGAAAACTTGATGTACAAGATAGACTATCCAGGCCTTGAGGCTCATCGAAACCAGCACTTCCATTTACTCAATCTGCTAAACGGGAAGCTTGGTCTATATAACCAATCTTTGCTGCCCGCTGAAGATGTTATAGATTTTCTCAAGGAATGGTTCGTTGACCACACGTTGAAGGAAGACAAGAAGATTACCCAATACATACCATGATACTCACATAGACTGACCACTCATAGATCTGCCGTCGCATCAGCTCGTAGAACTTCCTGGTTGAGGACTTCTCTAAAGCTCCTGAGACGAGCATCAGCCATAACCAGCCTAGAATAAACGATTAAGGCCGTTGAGCGCCGCCACCCGGTAGGCCTCCGCCATGGTCGGATAGTTGAATGTGGTTTCTGCAAAATAGCGTAGATTGTTCTCCTCTCCCGGCTGAGACATGATGGCCTGCCCGATGTGGATGATCTCCGCGGCCCCTTCGCCGAAACAATGGATACCCAAGAGCTCCAGGGTCTCCCGGTGAAACAGGATCTTCAACATGCCCACTGTGTGGCCGCAGATCTGCGCCCTGGCGATGGACTTGAAGGCCGCCTGACCTACCTCGTAGGGAATCTTCTGCTCGGTGAGCTCCCGTTCGGTGCGCCCCACCGAGCTGATCTCCGGACTGGTGTAGATCCCGGTGGGGATATCCTCGACCAACTTCCAGTCGGCCTCCCCATCCGCGATCTGGGTGGCGGCGAACCGTCCCTGATCGTAACTCGCGCTGGCCAGTCCCGGATAGCCGACCACATCACCCACCGCATAGATATGGGGCTGGCTGGTCTGATAGCGCTCATTGACCACAATTTGCCCTCGCCGGTTGATCTCGATCCCGACTTCCTCCAATCCCATATCGCGGGTGTTCCCGGAACGCCCGTTGGCCCATAAAAGCAGATCACTCTTGATCTTCTTACCCGACTCGCAATGCAGGATGACCCCTGCTTCGCTAGGCTCAACCCGCTCGTACGTTTCGTCATGACGGATCACTGTACCCTGCTGGCGCAGGTGATAGCCGAGCGCATCGGTGATTTCGTCATCCATGAAAGAAAGCAAACGGTCGCGTGTGTTCACCAGGTTCACCTTGACGTCCAGATTGCAGAACACCGAGGCGTATTCACAACCGATCACCCCGGCCCCATAGATGGTGAGGGAGGACGGGGTGTGCTCCAGCCTGAGTATCGAATCACTGTCGTGTACATGGGGGTGGGTAAAGTCGATATCTCCTGGGTGGTAAGGACTCGAACCGGTTGCAATGATGAAATAGTCAGCGGTGAAACGCAGTTGCTTGCCGTACTCCTCGTTGACATTGAGTGTGTGATCATCCAACAAGCGACCAAAGCCATGAATTATCGTGACCTGATTGCGGCTGTAATAACGGTTGGCGGTCCGCACCTGCTGCTGAATCACCACACCGGCGGCCTGCAGGAGCTGTGGATAGTCCACATCGATCTGAAAATCGGTCAGGCGAAAGATGGGATTGCGCCGATAGTCCGCGAGCATCTGGATGCTGTGACGCAACGCCTTGCTGGGGATCGTGCCCCAATGCAGACATCCGCCACCCACCTCTCTATAGGACTCGACCACGGCGACCCGCTGACCGGCCTTCGCCAATTTCATTGCCGCGCCTTCACCGCCGGGACCACTGCCCAGGATAATCGTATCGAAGTGTTGTGTATCCAACTGTACGCCCTGTGTGTTTAGCTCTGTATCATTGATCCTAACATGAGCAGCTGTTCTGAGTTTGGAACCCGTGTGAACTTCAGCTAGATTTGGGTATGACCGATTAACTTGACCAACTCACAGAACGCATCTGTCATTTTAGATCCATACATATGCAACTTGTCAGACATCAGAAAGTCGCCATCGGACTCTATTTGTTTACAGTCCTGTATCTCTTTGCCAGGGATGATTTCGACAGGGCCGTCGAACAGAGCCTCGGCCTGTTCCTGTTATTGCTGGGGATTATCTTCTACCGCCAGCTTGCCTATCTCGCAGGCTTCGGCTTCCCCGAAGTCTTTGCCAAGGATTATGGATCGGAGAATCACCCCGGCCCTTATGCTTTACTGTTCTGGATCATCTTCCTGTTGGCCTGGAGCTTCGTGTTCTTCCAATGAACGAACTCAGAGAAATCCTCATTGGCTGTCCCTATTGCGGAGAAAACGTGGAAATCACAGTCGACTGCAGTGTGGAGCGACAGGAGTATATCGAAGACTGTTTTGTTTGTTGCCGGCCCATGACATTGAGCATTATCTGTGATGCGGGAGAAGTTGACCTCCAGGTACGGCGGGATGACGAATGCTGAGACCTGGGGTGGCTTGACATCCCCAGGCTCAGGCTCAATCAGTTTTTATACACGGAACTCAGAGCCTTCAACAGTGACTGCCAGGACTTTTCATCCGCCTGTTTATCATAGGCCAAGGGTAGATTGAATTGCTTACCGAACTGGTCGGCAGCCGGGTTGGTGAACGAATGCTTGGCACCGGGATAGTCGACAAAGCTAAAATCAACCTTGGCCAGGCTCATCTCGGCCTTGAAGGCGTCGATCTGTTCCGCTTTGACGAAGGGATCATCAGCGCCATTGTAGACCAGCACCCGGGCCTTGACCGTATTCGCCTTGGCCGGCTGCTCGGTTCCCAAACTGCCATGAAAACTGGCCACCAGATCCAGGTCCACCCCCCGTCTGGCCATTTCTAGGACAATACCGCCGCCGAAACAATATCCAATGGCAGAGATGTCAGTGGGTTGCACACTGGCATGTGACTTCAGAAAACTGTCAGCGGCCAGAAATCGCTTGGTGGCCAGGTCCATGTTTTTCTTGACTTCGCCGGCAAATCGCCCCGCATCTTCGGGATGGCTGGCCTGTTTACCCTCGCCATACATATCTACTGCTAAGGCCGTATAGCCCTCGGCCGCGAGCATTTCGGCCCGCTTACGGGCATAGTCGTTATGCCCCCACCACTCATGCACCACCAACACACCGGGGCGCTGGCCTTCGAGCGCGTCGTCAAAGGCCAGGTAGCCTTTGAAAGTCGTGCCGTCGCTTTGGTATTCCACTTGTTTGCCGACGACTTCCGCCATAACGGCACTGGAAAAACAGAGCAAGCACCCGATAATCAGAATATTTTTCATCTTCTCCTCCAGTTCAAACCCAATGTTGTGTTTTTTACAAGCGTAGCTGTCTGCAATCCGGCTCGAGCCCGGCAGTTACAGACTATCCGCAGAAAATGACAGCGCCACAAAGAGCACTGGGAGTTGTCATTGTAGAACAGGAATTGAGGCAGGTGTGAACCGATTAAATGCCCCTGAGGCAAGGGTATATCTTCAATGGGTTCTGGATTTGCAGGCCTCTATCCAGTGAACAACAGATGCTGCCCCGCCTGGCTCCATCACGGTCGCTGTAACTAAAGATAGACCTGGGACGGAGCACGAGGGCGTTATCTGACCTGCCGATAGCGATCAGTAGCGTCCATGCTGCTTGCTGATATAGTTCATCATTTCCACATGCTGAAGATTCATATTACGCAGGATCACATGCACCGTACGTATGATGGCCCGCATGACCTTGTAGACCAAATCGGGATCTGAATCCAAAAAGGCCTCAAGGGCGCGCTTTTCGAGGCTGAACACGGTGCAATTGCTCAAGGCCCGCAGCCCGGCGCTATGTGGTTGACCGTCGATGAAGCCCAGCTCGCCCGCCATATCACCCTGTCTCAGCAGTTGCAGAGAGACACAATCATCCAAGGCGGTACACTTGACCACTTCCAGGCGGCCATCCACGATGACATAGAGGGTTTCATCCTGATGCGCCTCTTCCAACAGATATTCCCCATCCTTCAAACCCAAGACAGCGACGACTTCCGCCAGTTTTGTGCACTGCTCTGAACTCAGCTCCTTACCGAGTGGTGACTCCTGGATCATCCTGGGGTTGGCAATCAATGAAGCTTCTTCATTTGTGAGTGTGTTCATAGCCATTCCTAATTCAGAAAATTCCTAAACGGATTCTACCATTGATATTCTCGGGTTCTGAATGGTAAACCCCTTTCTTCTATTGATAACGATCAATATTCAGTCCACAAACGCCCAGGTCCTCGAGAAGGCTCAATCGCCAAACGAGGTGCCAACCCTTTTGGCGCTGATAATCCATGGATGATCCATCGGCACCAGCTTTTTCTTCCCAGCCACCTCTATCAAGGGTACGGGCACGGCCTTCTCACCTTGGGAGGCGACCATCACGCCGAACTGTCCTTGATGTATCAGATCGGCGCAAGCGGTACCCAATCGAGTGGCCAGCAGCCGATCTGCCGCGGATGGCGTTCCGCCACGCTGAAGATGACCGAGGATCGTCACCCTGGACTCAAGCCCTGTGAGTTCCTCCAGTTGCCTGGATAAGGTCACCGTATGTTGGGCATTGCTGGCTTCCAGCTCGGCCAGCTCCTGCTTGGCACGCTTACGGTCTTTTTTATCCGCAGCATTCAATTTGGCTGTCTGTGCGGCTTTGAGCAAGGCATTCTGATCCTCAGGCAGTGCCCCTTCCGCCACCGCAACGATACTGAAGGGTTTACCGCTGCGTACACGGCTGCGAATTGCATCTGCGACACTTTCGATTTTGTAGCCGATCTCCGGTAACAGGATGACATCTGCACCACCCGCAATCCCCGCACCCAGCGCCAACCACCCTGCGCGATGCCCCATGATTTCGACCACGATAATCCGGTGGTGGCTGTGCGCGGTACTGTGTAACCGATCGATCGCGTCGGTCGCAATACCCAGGGCGGTATCGAAGCCGAATGTGGTGTCGGTCAGGGCCACATCATTATCAATCGTCTTGGGCAGGGTCACTATGTTCAGTCCCTTCTCCATGAGCTCCAGGGCGTTTTTCTGAGTCCCGCCTCCGCCGAGACAAACCAGGGCATCCAGATGATTCGCCTCGTAGTTTTCAACGATCACATCGGTCATATCCTGCTTTTTACCGTTGAACAACATCCGACGGGGCTTATCCCGGCTGGTGCCGAGGATCGTGCCACCACGCGTGAGAATCCCGGAGAGCATGGCACTGTCCAGGCGGATAGTTCGATTATCCACCAAACCCCGAAATCCGTCCCGAAAGCCGACCAGCTGCATGTCGTAAAAGCCCTGCGCAGCTTTACCGACGCCCCGGATGGCCGCATTCAATCCAGGGCTGTCGCCACCAGCAGTTAAAATTCCGATATATTTGGCCACAATCCCCCCTTGGATGAATTAATTGATCGGCACGCTCTTGTACAACGGGCAAAATAAAAAACCGCCACTGGAAAGTCGGCCTGGTCTACTGATCGAGTCGCTAGATTAGTCTATTCATTCCCGGCAGTTAAGGATACAACGCAAAAGGAAGTCGGTTTTATTTACCCAGCCGCATCAATCCACTTAAGTGCCGCCGGATGTCTTACCTGGATCCGTTGCTGACCCTTACGTTGATAGATCCAACCTCGCACTTCAAGCCGCCTACCCAGCAGATCTTCCGGCTTCCAGTGTTTAAAATGCATCCAGTCAGACCAATCAATTCGGAGAGCAGGGCCTTTTCTGAAGTTGAACCAGAGCGATCGCCGACTTCTGCTGATCTTTATTATCTCACCCTGGATATGGTGAAAACCTGTTTCATGACCGCTCATGCGACTGGCATCAAGAACATATTCGCCCTTTTTCCAGAGGCCCCGACGATTCTGCCGAGCGATTCGCTCAGCCTCTTGATAACATTCGAGGTTTGCGAGATTTGGCGGTATGTAAATCGCTGAACCAAGGCCCTCCCTGAGTAATATTTCAGTGATATTACGACCTCTGGCGTCATGGACATGTGCCAGAACCCGTCTGTAACGATCTTCGCGCTCTTCCCCGGGGAATAGAAAAATCCCATTTCCACTGGTCTGCAGGATAGCGCTCAGTCGCCGCTTCGCAGATATGGCGCCTGGCTCGTCGGGCCCATTATCCTGGCCCATTTCCGGTGTATTGACGCCAATCAACCGTATGATTCGCCCATCGGTCAGTCCTAGTGTATCTCCATCATAAACATGGCTCACCTCGGCAGGTTGAAGCTGCTCGAATAACCTACAGTCAGCCGTTGAAATCAGTGGTAATAGGGAAAAGACTGGAATGAAAAAGGCTCCGTTTGAAGGAGCCTTTTCAAACATTCCAGCAACAGCGCGCGAAGCATAGAGGCAACTTCGCAGAACGGGAGAGAGGATGAATCCGATCAGCGTTGATATTTTTTACGGAATTTATCGACCCGTCCAGCCGTATCGACGATCTTCTGCTTACCTGTATAGAAAGGATGACATGATGAACAGACTTCGATGTGCAGCTCTTCTTCGCCCAGCGTAGAACGGGTAACAAACTCGTTTCCACAACTGCAAACAACCTTTATATCCTGATACTTGGGATGGATATTCGCTTTCATAACAGACCACTCTATAGATGACTGCCCATAGGAGGGCAACGGAAGGCGCGAAATCTTATAAGAATTTCTGTACCAAAGCAAGCGCGCTGTCAACGATCCCCGTTTCCTGGAAAGCTTATGATCTTGGTGGTAGATGTTTCGACAGGAGCTTCATTAAGGAGCAAGTAATTCCGCCGCCCCAATAGCCCTTCTGCGCTCGTTAGATGATCCCACATCATTTTGGAAATTTTTATACACGCACTTAGCGGACTACAATTACGTCGTTCCTGGTCTATCCGCCATTGCAAACACCTCAAGCGTTGACGGCGTTCTACAGGTGCGCTCTTAATGAAGCTGTCTATCGCTTCTTGCCGCATACGTTCGAATTCATCGGGATTATTCTTGGCAATTTGACTCATCGCATCAAAATCGTGAGTATTGAATTCCACTTTTTTCATTGCGCCAACCTCAAGTGGTTTTTTTACCAAACTACCACAGTTTAACGAGAGGCGCGCCGAACAACCTTCCTGAACTTCCCCGTTTACGCATAAACCCGCAAGATAAATACTTTTTTTTACAATGCGTTATAAACCATTCCTGCACCTTGACGGCAAATTGACTACATAATTATCCGCCTAGTAATTTACCGTTTGATACCCATCTGGCTTCGTCAATAAAATCCAGTCGAATTGCGACTTCTCCAACACCTCGTATATCGACCAACAGGAATTCGGCCTTCTCTTTAGTGTAAACATCTAATGGATAAATTCGCTCGATATGTCGAAGTCCATTTTCATCCCTCCATATTAAATCGAGTGACTGCTTATTCAGAACCGCGAATTGATAATGTTCATGCAAAGCACAGGCTATAGGAAAGTATTCTTGCATATTCGATTGTTTGATGGTCGGTCAGCTGTCACGGCATAGCGTTACATTATGACGGACAATTAGATGAATAATAAACGAAATTGGGTAACTTTGGTCACTCAACCATTCGTCCTAATTAATGGTAAATACTTTCCAATAAAAGCGGGTTTAAAAACAATCAGGGACTTGTTAATATCAAGAAATTAGCTGAAAACTTTAGTAATTAAACTTATACCAAAAGTATTAAGATGAGCCGAAAAAAAGAAATTGAATCCCTGCGTGCGCGCATATTAAAACTGGAAAAAATCGAAGAAAAAGAACTAAAGGAAAAACAAGCTCTCGAAGAGACTCGGGATAAAATTATTCAGATTCTCGATGAAGCTGACCTGTCATTCGAATCATTCATTCGATTCAACTTAAAAACGGTTCGCCGGATTCTCGCCAAGCTCGACAAAGAACAAGAAACCCCAAGTCGACCAAAGACTAAGACCATCAAACGCAAGGTCACAGCCAAGAGACGTAAGAAAGCGAACAGATCGAAAACGACCATCAAGATACCTGCAGGTAAGTATTCGAACGTCCCCAGCGCACCAGACAAGGTTTTTGAAGTCAAAGAGAAAGGACCCCGGCCCAAAGCACTGAAGTCCTATGCTGAAGAGATTGGATTAGATAAATTCTTTGAGCAGTGTCGCATTGGATAAATGTACCAGTTTTTAGTGATAAAGTTTTCCATAATTTTCTGATTCGCAGACACTGAATTTAATCACATGACCCAGACACATCTTGCCTCTAGTGTGAGCATGCTGGGTGAATTCGTCAGGTTGGTTTAGCCGGTTACCAGATTCAAAGGTGTGTGAATTATTTCATTCAGTCTGAATAGTGTTCTCGGCTGGGTAAGTTCTCGAATTACAGTAGTTCAGGGTGACAATCCCATTCCCTTAGGCAGAATCTACTCCATCACTACTCTACTGCTATCCAACAAACTCAATAGACACCTGCAGACCCATCAGGTGGCTAATAGGATTCAGAGAGTCGAGAATGGCTTGAACCACAGGATTTTTTTGCAGCACTCTTACAACTACCGTCTAATACACAGTCCATCGGGATGTCTTAAGCATACTCAAAACAGACGTGATCAGCAGGTAATTGATAACCGCGAAGCTCTATCACGAATATACTCGTGTAATCTTTCATCACTTAAAGACTGGACTGTTTAATTAACCGAACAAACACCTCATGATTTAGCCTCTATTGGCTCGCAATATTCTTTGCTCAATCAGGATTTTTTCATTCAACAGATATTGAATCCGGCGCGCTTCCCGATTACCAACTGTTAGAAATTCACCAGGAAAATATCGGCTGACATGGCAAACAGGTTTTTTGGCTTCAGGCGTATGTAACAAGCCGTAACCTGCCTTTATTTGGAAAGAACATCCCCAGACACTAGAGATTTGATAATCCAGACACCGGCTTTCTACTCCCGACAAACTACCAATAACCATTAGACCGAGGCTTTCCATCGACGAGAGACCAGACATTCGCAGGCTTGCTTAAGCAACTCACCCTGGGGTAAACAAGGCCAGCAGATCATTCAGAAAGGACCTGCCTAAGTTGGTACTCACTATCATTTCTCCCTCTCGTTTCAGCAATGAATGCATTTCAGCCTGTGCAATGACCGCAGAAATTGATGCGACAGGTAATCCGGTACACCGCTCGAACTCAGCATCGCTGAACCCATCGTGTAGCCTTAATCGATTCATCATAAATTCGAGGATCAGTTCATCACACTCTGGGGTCCTGACGAACTGATTTGGCTGACCCAAGGCGACCTTGGACAGATAATCTCTGGGGTGGCGCCATTTGGCAGAACGCGAGATCTTACCCGGGCCATGCGTGAACTTGCCATGCGCCCCGGCCCCAATACCCAGATAGTCACCAAAAGTCCAGTAGTTGCAGTTGTGGCGGCAACGATGCCCATCCCTGGCGTAGGCTGAAATTTCATATTGGGTGTAATCAGCCTGACCGATGAGCCTCTGGCCTTGCTCCTGGAATTGCCAGATCATTTCCTCATCGGGCATGACCGGAGGGGAGTGATGAAAAACCGTATTGGGTTCGAGCGTCAATTGATAATAAGAAATGTGCCCGGGATCCAATTCCAGAGCCGTGGAAACATCCAATTTAGCGTTGCTTTCCGATTGCCCGGGCAGACCAAACATCAGATCCAGATTGATCCGTTCGTATCCCGCACTCTTGGCCAGCTGCACTGCACGCCAAGCCTGATCCGGGTCATGGATACGCCCCAACGCCTTGAGGCAACCGTCATCGAAACTTTGCACACCGATGGAAAGCCGGTTGACTCCTGCATCCCGATAACCGGCAAAATGCTCCGCCTCGAGGGCACCAGGATTGGCCTCAAGAGTGATCTCCAGATCCTCCAGGCCGCCAAGCCGCTTCTGGATACCCCCCAACAACCTGGCGATCGCGGACGGTGAAAAGAGACTGGGTGTCCCGCCCCCCATGAAGATACTCAGCAAAGGACGAGGCTCGATTTCACGCAGTTCCTGAGTCAGATCCGCCAACAGGGCAGAGATATAAGCCGACTCATCCAATGACCCCCTCAACTCGTGGGAGTTGAAATCACAGTAGGGACATTTGCGCACACACCATGGAAAGTGAACATAGAGCGACAGGGGGGGATGCCATGTGCCCATCAACCACCGTCACGGGCATGCAAATAGGCCATATCTGAAAGTCCGCCCCACTCCCGGGATCCCTGCAGAAAAGCGCTGTAGGACTCGAAGACCCGTTGCGTAAACGCATCCTTGTCAGCCAACTCTTTGACCACTTCCTCCGAATAACGCCTCAAGGTTGCCAGAACATCTTCCGGATAACTACGAATATCGACTTGATGTTTTTCCACCAGGGTGCGCAGGGCCGCAGGATTCCGCGCCGTGTATTCGGCCAGCATCTCCTGATTGACCACCTTGCAGGCATTGAGCACGATGGACTGCAGATCCTGCGGAAGTTGCTCGAAGGCTGTCTTGTTGATAATGGCCTCCAGGGTTGTACCTGGCTCATGGAAACCAGGATAGTAGTAATACTTGGCCGCCTTGAAGAGCCCGAAGGCCAGGTCGTTGTATGGGTTGACCCACTCGGTGGCATCGATGGCACCGGATTCCAAAGCGGTAAACAGCTCTCCGCCCGGCAAGTTGACCGGGGTACCGCCGGCCCGTTTCAAGACCTCGCCACCCAGACCGGGGATGCGCATCTTCAGGCCCTTCAGATCCTCGACACTGTTGATCTCTTTGTTGAACCAGCCACCCATCTGCACCCCGGTGTTACCGGCCGGTGCGGGAATCAGGTTGAACTGGGCGTAGAGTTCCCGCCACAACTTGAGGCCGTCCCCATGATACATCCAACCGTTCATCTCCTGGGCGGTCATACCGAAGGGCACGGTGGAAAAAAACTGTGCCGCCTCGCTCTTGCCCTTCCAGTAATAGGCCGCCCCATGGCCCATTTCAGCGGTGCCGCGGGAGACTGCATCGAACACCTCAAAGGCCGGCACCAACTCCTTCGCTCCATAGACCTTGACCTCGATACGACCGCCGCTCATTTCTGTGATCAACGCCGCCAGTTGGTTGGCACCGGTACCCAGGCCCGGGAAGTTCTTCGGCCAGGTGGTGACCATTTTCCACTCGTAGGTCTGTTCAGGGGTCCGCGCCTTCGCTTTTTGCACAGCCTTCTCCTCGCCACAGGCGGTAAGCAGACCGACAACGCCAACCATCAGGAGAGCGATCCCCATATTTTTTAAGAATTCACGACGTTTCATCAAACATGCTCCTCATTCAGTAATTATTACCGCAGAGATCCTAAAAAATACCATGTAGGGTCGTCAGCCGATGCAGGATAGAAAAAACCCATGAAGCAACCCAGAACTCTGCAAACAGACACTTAACGGATTCCTCTGTGAACTCTGCGTCTGCCCAGTTATACCAATCCTCAACAGGGTGACAGATTTGCGTACGCCACCACCAGCCATTTGCTGCCCGCGGTCTCGAAATTTACTTGCACCCTCGCACTGCGCCCCTGACCCTCCGCATTCAGCACCACTCCCTCACCGAAGGTGGTATGCCGCACCCTCTGGCCTAGACTGAATCCAGTGAGCTCCTCACTACCTGGCGTTAGTGGCGCATTGTAGATCGGTTGAGTGATCTGTGGACCGGAACGCACCTCGCGCATCAGGTCCGCGGGCATCTCGCGAATGAAGCGAGAGGGCAGGGGATAGCTCTCACTGCCATGCAACCGGCGGCTCTCCGCATGACTCAGATAGAGGGTATGCATGGCCCGGGTCACCCCCACATAGCAAAGCCTGCGCTCCTCCTCCAGCTTGGCGGGATCGTCAGACGACATGCTGTGTGGAAACAGGCCCTCTTCCAGACCCACCAGGAACACTAAAGGGAACTCCAGGCCCTTGGCGGAGTGCAGGGTCATCAACTGTACGCAATCCTCAAAGGGATCGCCCTGGGCCTCACCGGCCTCCAGGGCGGCATGGGAGAGAAAGGCGGAGAGCTCGTCCAACTCCTCGTCCTCGTGTACCTCATAACCGAACTGGCGGGTAGCGTTGACCAGCTCTTGCAGATTCTCCTTGCGGTCTATGCCCTTACCATCCCGGCTCTTCTCGAAATGCTGGGGCAGCCTGCTGGCCGCCAGGGTCTGTTCGACCTTCTCCGGCAGGTTCAATGGCGCGGTATCCACCCGCAGCTCCTCGATCAGATCTTGAAAACCCTGCAAGGCGCCAGTCGCCCGCTTGGGCAGTGCGCCCCCCTTCAACAGCTCGCTGGTGGCCTGCCACAGGGAACAGGCGAAATCCCGTGCATGGGCTCGCACACCATCCAGGGTCTTGGGGCCTATGCCTCGGGGCGGCATGTTAACCGCTCGTTCGTATGAGGCGTCGTCATGAGGATTGTTCAACAGACGCAGGTAGGCCAGGGCATCCTTGATCTCGGCACGCTCGAAGAAACGCAGTCCTCCATACACCCGGTAGGGGATGGAGGACTGGATCAACGCCTCTTCGAACAACCGTGACTGGGCCGTGGTGCGGTAGAGGATGGCACATTCGGAACGGGCACGGCCATCCTCGACGGCCTGGCGGATACGCTCCACCACGAAACGTGCCTCGTCCACTTCGTTAAAGGCAGAGTAGAGATTAATCGGTTCGCCTTCCCCATCGGCGGTCCACAGCTGCTTGCCCAGGCGTGAGGGATTGTTGTTGATCAGGGCATTGGCAGCATTCAGAATGTTGCCGGTGGAGCGATAATTCTGTTCCAGCCGGATCAACCGGGCATGCTCGTAATCCCCCTGAAAGCTCTGAATATTCTCCACCCGTGCGCCGCGCCAGCCATAGATGGACTGATCATCGTCTCCAACGATGAACAGATGGTTGCGCGCGATGGTGAGCAGGCGCAGCCAGGCATACTGGATTGCATTGGTGTCCTGGAACTCGTCCACCAGTACATGCCTAAAGCGCTCCTGATAATGCTGCAGGATATCGGGCCGTTCCCGCCACAATTCGTGGGCGCGCAGCAGCAGCTCGGCAAAATCCACCATACCGCCCCGCTCGCAGGCAGACTGATATTCGGCATAAACCCGGATCAACTGCCGTTGATAGGGATCACCCGCATCATCCAGATGCTCGGCCCTCAGCCCCTCGTCCTTACGGCCATTGATAAACCATTGCAACTGACGGGGCGGCCATTTACCGTCATCCAGATCCAAACTCTTCAACACCCGTTTGATGAGGCGAAACTGATCATCGGAATCGAGGATCTGAAAGCTCTGAGGCAGCCCTGCCTCCTTCCAGTGGGCGCGCAACAGGCGATGCGCGAGTCCGTGAAAGGTACCGACCCACATACCACCGATCGGCTGTCCAAGCAATTCTTCGATGCGCAAACGCATCTCTCGCGCTGCCTTATTGGTGAAGGTCACCGCCAACACCGACCAGGGCGAGGCGCCCTCTACCGCAAGCAACCAGGCGATACGATGCACCAGCACCCGAGTCTTGCCACTGCCAGCACCGGCCAGTACCAACAGATTGCCAAGCGGTGCGGTGACCGCCTCACGCTGGGCATCATTAAGGGGATCGAGAATCTGTGAGACATCCATCGGGTCATTTTAGCAGGGTTATCCGCTAAACTAACCACCCCGACTCAGCCCTGGAGAATCAGCGATGGAACTATTGGCAGGCGATATCGGCGGCACCAACACCCGCCTAGCGATCTTCGAGACCGATGCTGACTTGGCCCTCCGGGCCCTGGCGGAACAGACCTTTCCCAGCCGTGAATTCGAGACCCTGGAACAGATCCTCGAGGTCTTTTTAAGAGGGCGTCCTGGATTGATCACCCATGCCTGCTTTGGGATCGCCGGCCCCATTATCGATCAGGTCTGTGATGCCACCAACCTCCCCTGGCGGATCAGTGCAGACTCTATCAAAGCGGCATTCGATCTCAACCATTGCTGGCTGCTCAATGACCTGGAGGCCAATGCCTGGGGTATCCAGGCCCTGAACGAGCAGGATTTCCACGTCCTCAATCCAGGTGTACCGGAACGCCCGGGTAACGCCTCGATCCTCTCCGCGGGCACCGGTCTGGGTGAGGCGGGTTTGTACTGGGATGGAAAAATTCATCGACCCTTCCCTTCCGAAGGCGGACACACCGATTTCAGCCCCAGTAACCGACTGGAATTCGAGCTCTACGACTTCCTTGCCGCGGAACACGGTCATGTCAGCTGGGAGCGACTGGTTTCTGGACCCGGACTGGAAAACATCCATCGCTTTCTGCGTCAGCATCAAAATAGTCCGGTTCCCGAATGGCTGCAGCAGAAGATCTTCGAAGCGGGCGCGGCTCCAGCCATCTCGCAGGTAGCCATGCTGAAAAGTGATCCGGTTTGTATACAGGCACTGGATATCTTTGTCAGTCTCTACGCCCGGGAGGCCGCCAATCACGCACTCAAGATCATGGCGAGTCATGGGGTCTATCTGGGCGGCGGCATCGCCCCAAAGATTCTGCCGCGTTTACAGCAACCTGATTTCATCCAAGCCTTTTACAACAAAGGGCGAATGCGCCATTTGGTGGAAGCGATGCCGGTCAAGGTCATCCTCAACGACAAGGCAGCGCTGCTGGGGGCGGCTCGCTATGCCGCCTTACAATGATTATGCTGTGAGGAACATTCCGGTTGAGTGAGGACGACTGGCGTGTTAAACATTCACGCTGTTCCTAAATAACTCAGTTTTCTGAAAGACCTGAAACCAAAGGAAAGCGCAAGCATGCCACAACCACTCTCTGTATCACGCGCTGCCCGCCTTGCCGGGGTCAGCCGAGGGGAATTGCAAAAACGGATTCGAGAGGAGGATGCCAAGACCTTCGAAGGTAAAGTCAGCATTGAGGTCCTGTTGAGCCTGTATCCCCACATTGACATGGAGGCGGACCCGGTCCTCGAGCGGGTCAGAAAGATCCGTACCGAGGCCAAGCCGAAGACCCACTACAGTGACGGCTGGATGCCTGACCCGGAAGTCCTGATGAGCCGTCTCAAAGAGTTCCAACATACTCTGGTGCAGACTAAATCGGCCCTGAACGCGTCGGAGGCTTTGCTCCAGGAGACCCTTGAGGATCTTTCGGCCTCGATAAACTCCTCGAACGATACCCTGCGCATGAATGTAGACAGCTGCATCCAGCGCTTGGAAAAGGCCATGCAGCGCATGGAACGGGCCGAGGATGCCAGGGCTGCCCTGTTCGCGAAAGATGCCATGTTGAAGATCGTCACCGCCAGTATCCGCCTGTTACCCAGCGGCCACGAATTCTTCCTGGAAGGCAACGACTCGATTCTGGATGCCGGATTGAAGGCGGGCCTCTATCTCGACTATGGTTGCACCAGCGGCAATTGCGGCTCCTGCAAGTGTAAGGTGGTATCCGGCGCGGTACGCAAGTTGCGCGAGCATGATTTCGTGATCAGCGCCAGAGAGCAGGAGGAGGGTTATATCCTGGCCTGTTCGAACACGGCCATCTCTGACTTGGTGATCGAGGCCAGCGAAGCGGGCATGGAGGAGGAACTACCCTACCAGCAGATCCGTGCAACGGTGCGCAAAGTCGAGGCGATGGATGACAACCTGGCGCTGTTGAACATTCAAACGCCACGGACCAAGT
>JAAUXZ010012006.1_pt1 | contig 40466 bp, 45 predicted proteins | sample 7278131 | NCBI WGS metagenome assembly JAAUXZ01 (sample SAMN14350119, study PRJNA611818) | marine sediment metagenome | isolation source: surface marine sediment (3m) | place: French Polynesia: Moorea | collected 2018-08 | reverse complement strand
GGTTTGTGCATCCTTTTGTACCGAGGTTGGGGCAGAGCCTTTGCCATGTAATTCATCGAGCAAGGCTTCAAATTCGTCGTCGGTAATATCATCAGACGCTGTGTTCGGTGTTGTCTCTGAGCCTTTTGCAGTATTGACTGCTTTAGGTTGGCTACCCGGGCCATGTAAAGCATCCAGAAGATTTTCAAATTCTTCGTCGGTAATTTCATCATTACCACTGACAAACTGTTCTGCGGCTTCGTCTGCATTGATATTACTTTCTGCAGTGACGGCCATTTCATCTCCTTCAGTGCTATCCTGAGTATCCGTTTCCTTTTGGCCAACAGAGTCATCCATCTTAGCATCAGGGTCTTGCATCTGAACCAATTCCTGGATCAAGGAGGGGTCAGCCGCCGATGGCTCTTCCCCAGAACGAATCTGTTCAAACATCGCATTCACTTCATCCAGAACGCGCAGGAATGCATCCATCATTTCTGCATTTAAACTAATTTCACGGTTTCTTAGCAGGTTAAAAACATCTTCGGATTTATGACAAACTTCAACCAAGTTGGTCAGGGAAAGAAAACTACCGCCCCCCTTGATGGTATGAAAACCCCGGAATATTGAATTTAATAAATCTGAATCTTCGGGTGACTGTTCCAGATCGACCAGTTGCTCATTGAGTGATTCCAGGATTTCTCCCGCCTCAATTAAAAAATCCTGCAGAATGTCATCTTCGAGATCTATTGCCATGATGTTTACTTATAAATCAGTTATTTAAAAGCCCAGGCTCGCAAGCAAATCATCGACATCATCTTGGCTGGTTGCCACCTCGGACTTATCAGCCGTGGGCAACTGGGGGCCATGTACTAAGCTACCATCTTCTTTTTTAGCCTTGTTCTCTGACATGCTAGCTCCGGAAATGGAAACCAGGTATACGAGTTTTTCCTCGATTTCCTGAACCATAGTGATCACCTGTTTGATCATCTGCCCGGTTATATCCTGGTAGTCCTGGGCCATCATGATATCGGTCATGATTTCTTTAACTTTATTACTTTCTTTATTGATGGACGAAAAGAAATGGTCGAGTTCTGCCGTCAGTGAAAGAAATTCGTTCTTGGATAATTCACTGTTACGAAATTTATCCCAGGTGGCATGGATATCCTCACCCTTTTGTGCAAAGGCTTCGACAATTTCCATGGCCTCTTCTGCATCATTCATAGTGCGATGCGCAGCTTCATCGGTTTTTGTCACAATATAATTCAGACGTTCCTTGGCATCGGGTATATCTTCCTGGGCGAGCTCCACCACACGATCATCAGAACCAAAACTGTTAATGGATTCGTGTATATCACGGGTGAGTTTACCCAGTTCACGGAACAGTTCTGATTCGCGTAAGGTGGTTAATTCAGCTATTAGAGATTTGGCTTCTTTATCATTACCGGTTTTTAATGCGTCAGTCAGATCATTGAGTCGGTTGATATAGTCTTCGTTATCCAAGTAGGCTGCTTTACGTTCATCATTCATCCGTCCAACCTCTCGAATATCTTGTCGATTTTTTCCTTCAACGTGGCGGCTGTAAAGGGTTTAACGATGTAACCATTCACTCCGGCCTGTGCTGCAATGACGATCTGTTCTCTTTTTGCTTCGGCTGTCACCATCAACACGGGCATATCTTTGAGTTTTTCATCTTCACGAACATTCTTTAACAGGGTCAAACCATCCATGCCTGGCATGTTCCAGTCCGTGACCAGGAAATCAAATTTACCCGTCTGCAACAACGGCAATGCTGTCTGGCCATCATCAGCCTCTGTCGTATCATTAAACCCCAGATCTCGAAGTAAATTCTTGATGATTCGACGCATTGTCGAAAAGTCATCAACAATCAGGATCTTCATATTTTTGTCCATGCAACCTCCAACCATTGCATAAAAGGTTTGATTATTTCAGTGTTAAAACGGTTTAACGGCCACTTACTCATTTTATTTAACCCAGTATCGACGCCTATCAGCGGTGTATTTTCCAATCAGACATTTTTGCCTGAATTCTGAGTAAGGCCTGACCATGTATCTGGCAAACTCGTGACTCACTAACTTCGAGTACCTGACCAATTTCGCGGAAATTCAATTCATCATCGTAATACAGAGACATCACCAGCTGCTCTTTTTCCGGCAAACTACGAATATTTTCAGCCAGTCTTTGCTGATATTCATCTTCGCTTAACTGTTCGAAGGGCGTGTCATCATCAACATGTGGAATTTGGTAGTCACCCTGCTCTTCCAGTTCATCCATACTGCAAATTCTTGAACTGTTCGAATCCATTAAAATCCGATGATATTCCGACAGGCTGATACCCATTTCACGGGCAATTTCCTGGTCCGAGGCATCGGAACCTTTTTCGTTTTCTATTTTCCTGATTGCCTCACTTACGGCGCGATATTTTCGATGTACCGATCGCGGCGTCCAATCCAACTTGCGAATCTCGTCGAGCATGGCCCCCCGAATACGAATACCCGCATAAGTCTCAAAGCTGGCTCCTTGGCTCGCGTCAAAATGACTGTTCGCTTCCAGTAAACCAACCATTCCGGCCTGGATAAGATCATCCACCTGGACACTGGCCGGCATGCGATTTATCAAATGAAAGGCGATACGTTTCACCAAAGCAGCGTGCCGGGTGACCACATTATCTTCACCGAAACTCTGCACCTGGGCATACATCGCATGACCATTCATGGTCTCATCTCCACGCCCTGCCCCCCGTAATTGATCAGCCTCTCGATAAAAAACTCCAGGTGTCCTTCCATCGTTTTTGGAGTGGGCCATTCCAGGCTCTTCTGGGCAATCTTGCGAAAGGCCATTGCTGACGGGCTGCGAGGGTAGGTCTCTATTACACACTGTTGTTTTTGCACCGCTTTTCTCAAATAATCGTCAAAGGGTACTGACCCAATAAAATCCAATGTAACATCAAGATAGGTATCAGCCACCCGTGATAGTTTCATATATAGCTCACGTCCTTGCTGAATACTATGTGCCATGTTGGCGAGCACATGGAATCTTTGCACATCAAAATCTCGGTTCATCACCTTGATCATGGCATAAGCATCGGTAATGGATGCTGGTTCATCGCACACCACCACTATGACTTCACGTGCGGCACGCACATAACTCACCACGGAATCTGATAAACCTGCTGCGGTATCGATTAACAGGGTGTCAACCGGTGTAGTCAGTTCAGAAAAGGCTTGAATAATTCCGGCATTTTCGGCCGAGGTCAGATCAGCCATACTGCGTGTTCCTGAAGATGCAGGAATAATTTTGATCCCTGCCGGCCCATCCAGCATGGTATCTTCGAGTGTGCATTCTCCATTGACTACATGGGACAAGTTATAGTCTGGATTCAGTCCAAGTAATACATCAATGTTTGCAAGGCCGAGATCTGCATCCATGACCATTACATTTTGCCCCTGCTGTGCTAGAGAGACCGCCAGATTGACCGTTACATTACTTTTCCCGACTCCACCTTTACCACTGGTGACGGCAACAACCTGAACCGGTTTTTGATTCTTCATTTGTCTGAGACCTTGCGCCTGATCCATTGATAACCTCCCTTTAACCTTGTTTGTGGTTGATCAAATGGTTGTAGCGAAAGGCCAGGGTTTCTTTATCAACCTGTTCAGCATAGTGTTGCATCAAGGATACCGCTTTACTGACAAGTCGATGCGTTTTTGCTTGTTGTAAATCTTCCGGCACCCTTTGTCCTGTCCCGCAATAGGACAATGGTAATTGATGACGGATAGCAGCAGTTATGATGCCCCCCAAGCTCGCAGACTCGTCAATCTTAGTCACTATGGCACCAGCCAATTTGGCTTTCTTGAAATTCTTGATCGTCTCATTCAGTGCTGCCAGCTGGGTGTTAGCTGATAAAACGAGATAAGGCTTAATCTCGGGCGAGCCATGTTGCAGCTTATGAAATTGTTCGGATAAACGTACATCAGTCTGACTCATCCCAGCCGTGTCAATCAATACCAGTTTTTTATCGGCCAACATCTTTAAACGATCGGTTAATTCTTCACTGCTATTCGCGGTTAACAAAGGAATTTCAAGCATGCGAGCAAAATGTTGCAGCTGCTCATGGGCACCGATGCGGAAGTTATCTGTGGTAACCAATGCAACGGATTGTTTACCATGAGTATGGGCGAATCGAGCGGCCAATTTGGCGATCGTGGTCGTTTTACCTACTCCGGTCGAACCCACCAGGGCAATTCGACCACCCTCAGTCAGTAAATCGTTGTTAGCAATCGGTATTGCACGCGCTAATAATGCCAATGCTTGTTGCCAAACTTTGTGGGGATCAGAATTAAGCTGCCCCAATTTATCCAGTAATGATTCACAGATATCCGCTCCCAGTCCCAACTCGGTCATTAGGTTCAACAAGACCGAACGGACCGGGTGACGCTGGCTGTAACGATCCCATTCCAGAACGTTAAGCTGACTTTGCATTAAATCACGGAGATTTTTTAATTCGTCCTTGACCTCATCGATAACCGGTTTAGAGTCAATGGCTTTGGGTTGTTTTTGGTAATCTTTACCACGAAGGGATTCCAGTAATTGATCGGCTTGGGTGTCGCGTAGTAGCGCTTCCTCTTCCACGGGTAAAGCACGAGTACGTTTTTGTCCTGCCGAACTGGTATTAGATCGGGTAGTAGTTTTCGTCTTCTTCGGTATGGCTTGCTGATTAACTTTCTTGACTGTTTCCATGGCGGGAAGTTGTGCCGTGGTGACCGATGCAGAAGAAGTATTCATTCCCAGTACGGGTTCCTTGCGCTCGGTAGAATCTTGCTCAAGGGCTATATTTGCCAAGGCATCGAGAGGAGATGCGACTGCTACTTTGGCTGCCGATTCTACTTGAACCTCTGTTGCCACACCTGATGTCTGCATAGCCATAGATGGGTCACCTGCGTAAGCATCTACCTGGCGATGATCAAAATCCACCGCGGATAGAATCTCTACACCTCCGGGAACTTTCTTGTTACCCAGAATGACAGCATCCGGACCCTGTTCCAGTTTTACCTGTGCCAGTGCCTCACGCATGGTGGCTCCGTATGTACGTTTTATTCTCATCACTACACCTGATTCTTTTTACACCAAACTATTAAAATGGTGCCATTGTCATTTAAACCATTGAGTTACCGGCTGCGGCTTGTTCCGCCTGCTGGGGGTTGCCTACACTGGCAATAACTCTAATCTGTTTATCCTCAGGGATTTCTTCATAACTCAGCACGTGCAATCCTTGAATACCATGTCTGACCATTCTGGCCAGAAAAGCCCGCAAATTTTGCGATACCAACAACACGGCGGGTTCCCCTTTAGCCAGCTGGTTCTGCGTGCCCTCTTTCAATGAGTTATGCATCATCTGGGCAAGCCCTGGCTCAAACGCCAACATCTTGCCTTCTTCTCCCTGAGAGGATTGTTGCAAAATCTGTTCCAAAGATGGGTGCAAGGTCATGACAGATAGCTCTGAAGCCATTCCAAAGATGTTTTGCACAATCTGTCGTCCCAGTGCTACACGGACCAAAGCGGTCAATACGCCAGCATCTTGACTCTGCTGACCATGATCTGCCAAGGTTTCGGCGATCGTACGCAGATCCTTGATTGATATCTGTTCCTGTAAAAGGTTTTGTAACACTCTGGCAATGACACTCAATGTCAGCGGTTTTGGCGTCAGGTTCTCTACCAGTTTGGGCGCATGACGCTTGAGGACATCCATTAATTCCTGAACCTCTTCATGACCTATCAGCTCATGCGCATTGTCTTGTAACATCTGGCTTAAATGCGTCGCGATTACCGTGGAGACATCAACGACGGTATAACCCAACGTCTGCGCATGATCACGTTGTGCAGGATCAATCCATTGAGCTTCCAGTCCAAAAGCTGGATCTTTGGTAGGTATGCCACTTAATTCGCCATAAACCGTGCCAGGATTGATGGCCAGGTCCTTATTGGGCATAACTTCTGCTTCACCCATCGGAACACCTAACATGCTTAAGCGATAGCTATTGGGTGTCAGATCAAGGTTGTCTCGGATATGTACTGACTGCACAAGGAACCCCAGTTCCTGAGACAGTTTCTTGCGTACCCCTTTGATTCGGTTCATCAATTCACCACCCTGGCGTTCATCGACCAGGGGAATCAAGCCATAACCCACCTCGAGGCCAATCATATCTACCGTTTTAACATCATCCCAACTCAGTTCCTTTTGTTCAGGTTGCAATTCAACTTCAGGAACAGGTTCTACCAGCGTAATTTCGGCCTGTTGCTTTTTATGGATCATGTAAGCTAAACCGGCAGAGATCGCTGCCAATGTCAGAAAAGCCAGATTCGGCATACCCGGTATCAGACCCATAACCGTTAAAATCACTGACGTCACGACCAGTGCCCTGGGATCTTTGAACATCTGCGCAAACACCTGGTTGCTCATTTCCTGTGAGGTTGATACGCGTGTCACAATAATCGCGGTTGCGGTGGAAAGTACCAATGAAGGAATCTGGGCTACCAGCCCATCCCCGATTGTTAAAAGTGTGTAGTTACGCATCGCGTCAGCCGCTGCCATATCATGTTGCAAGATACCAATGGAAAGACCACCGATGATATTTATGAACAGGATCAGGATGCCGGCTATGGCATCTCCGCGAACAAACTTGCTGGCACCATCCATAGAACCGTAAAAATCAGCTTCCTGGGCTACCTCGCTGCGACGCAAGCGCGCTTCTTCCTGAGTACAGAGCCCTGCATTCAAATCCGCATCGATGGCCATTTGTTTACCAGGCATGGCATCCAGGGTGAAACGGGCACTCACCTCAGAGACTCGACCAGCACCCTTGGTAACCACGACAAAATTTATAATCACCAGGATACCGAATACCACGAGGCCGACCGCATAATTACCTCCGATGACAAAGTCGCCAAATGCCTCGATCACTTTGCCAGCAGCGGCGGTACCCGTATGACCCTCCAACAATACCACCCGAGTCGAGGCAATATTCAAGGCCAGACGTAACAGGGTTGCAACCAGCAAGATGGTTGGAAATACCGAGAAATCCAGTGGTCTCAATGCATAGACCGAGACCAGTACAACAATCAAGGCAAAAGCGATGTTAAATGTGAATAACATATCCAATGCCATCGGAGGCAACGGAATCACGACCATCGCCAACATCATGATAACCAGCAAAGGTGCTCCCAGTCCTTGTGAACTAAATCCTCGAAGTTGCTGTACAAGAGCCGTCATGCTTTAAATTCCTCCTCATTCGGAACATAGGGATCAGGGCGCTGTGGAATATCCAGTCCGTGCTCCCGTGCCTGGTGTAACTGGAAAACAAAGGCGAGCACCTGGGCCACGGCGTAATACAACTGTCCTGGAATTTCCTGCCCTATTTTGCTGTGGGCGAACAAGGTTCTGGCGAGTGGTGGTGCCTCGAATATTTCAATGTCATGCTGTTTAGCGATTTCCCGAATCTTGAGTGCAATCAAATCCTTACCCATCGCTACTACAACAGGCACGTCCATGGTTTCAGGATCATATTTCAGGGCCACCGCATAATGAGTGGGGTTGGTAATGATGACATCGGCCGTGGGCACATCTTCCATCATACGTCGCTGTGCCATCTCTTGTTGTAATGATCGGACTTTGGACTTGACCTCGGGGCGACCCTCAGTCTCTTTCATTTCGTCACGAACTTCTTGCAACGTCATCTTGAGTTTATTGCTATGGTCCCAAATCTGGAATGGCACATCGATAGCTGCAATTAACACTAAAGACAGTGACATCACCAGGAAACTGTAACCAAACAGCCAGGCAGCATGCCCCAGTCCCTGCAGGAAGGGTTCTCGCCCCAAATTGAGGAATTCTTCGGCCTGTGACCACATGAACGCTGCAGCCACAACCGACACCACAAAAAATTTGGCCAGGGCCTTGACCAATTCCATTAAACCCTTGGCTGAAAAAATGCGTTTAAGTCCGGATATCGGATTCAAGCGTTCGGGTTTTAAGGCAATCTGGTCAAAACTGAATGCCCACCCCCCCAGGATCAATGGAGTAAAAATCGCGACGATGGTCATCAACGCCAGAAACGGAAAAATACCAGAAAGGGCTTCCCAGGCAGCTGAACCGAAACGATTGAATACTGCACTTGGATCTAAAATTTCAGCACGGGAAATACTGAATCCATTAATCATCATCTGACTCAAGGATCCAATCATGAAATGCCCCAGCATCAGCAAACCAGCAGCACCGATGACCATGATACTCATGCTATTGAGTTCCTTCGAACGAGGTATCTGCCCCTTTTGTTTGGCTTCTCTTAGCTTTTTCGGGGTTGGTTGTTCGGTTTTCTCCTGACTGGTGTCGTGTTCAGCCATCACAACCCTCCAATCTGTTGACTAGCTTGCATCCCTGACAACAATAATTCATTGAAGCGCGGTAACACTGACGGCATGACTAACATTAAGATGATGAATCCCATCAACATGGTGACCGGAAATCCGACTGAAAAGATATTCAGCTGAGGAGCTGCACGGGTCATAATGCCCATTGCCAGGGTAATCACCAGGATCGATATCAGCGCAGGCAGTGCAATCCACACTGCACCAATAAACATCTGGCTGGAAAAGACAATAACGGTCCAAAAACTATCGCGGGTAAATCCATCGCCTCCAATAGGTAGGCTTTGAAAGCTACTGACGACCAATTGAATAATCATAAGGTGCCCACCCAATGCCAGGAATAGTAATGTACCCATGATTAAAAAAAACTGCGAAAGCACAGGTACATTGACACCATTTGCAGGATCAACCATAGACGCAAAGCCCAAACCCATAGTCATAGCGATACCCTCACCGGCTATGGTCAATGCCGCCATTACCATTTGAAGGATGAAACCCATGGTCAGGCCAATCAGGATCTGTTGAATCGAAACGATCAAACCTTCGACAGAAAATGGATCCAGCGCAGGTACTGGAGGAATGATCGGCATGACTGTGAACGCAATCAGCATAGCCAATGCAATACGAATACGTACCGAAACGAGCCGGGTACCTATTATTGGAATTGCGATTAACATGGCACTGATACGCATAAATGGCCATAACAAGGTGGCCACAAATGCACTGGCTTCGGCAGCATTGATATCGATCATATCAACCTATCAAACCGGGAATACTCAGGTACAACCTCCGGGTGTAACCGAGAATAAGTTCTAGCATCCAGGGTCCAGCAATCATTATGGATATGGCCAGAACCAGTAATTTAGGGATGAAACTCAGGGTCATTTCATTGATTTGAGTAGCCGCCTGAAACATACCTATCAACAAACCAATCAGCAGTGCTGAGACCAACATGGGTGCAGCCAGCATAATAATCACATACAGTGCCTGCTGGGAAAGATCGATGACGGAATCCGCATTCATTAGGCATTCACCAAGAAACTGGAAGCAAGCGTACCCATAATCAAAGACCAGCCATCCACGAGCACAAACAACATCAATTTAAAAGGCAGTGAAATAATTAAGGGGGACAACATCATCATACCCATGGACATCAGAACACTGGCCACTACCAGGTCAATGATGACAAATGGTATGAACACCATGAAACCGATCTGGAAAGCCGTTTTCAATTCACTGGTCACAAAAGCAGGGAGTAGCAGCCTTAACGGCGTCGCTTCTGGAGAGTCAATGGATTCTACGCCCGCAATATCTGCAAACATTTGAATATCAGTCTCGCGTGTCTGGGCCAGCATGAATGTCTTAAAAGGTACCGTGGCCACTTTTAGCGCATCAATAGCGGAAACCTGGTCCTGGATATAGGGTTGAATAGCCTTATCATTAACCTGCTGTAACACGGGGGCCATGATAAACAGCGATAAAAATAAGGCCAACCCGAGTAATACTTGATTAGAGGGTGTAGAAGCCGTACCCAGTGCCTGGCGTAAGATAGCCAATACAATGATAATCCTGGTAAATGAGGTCATCATTAAAAGGATGGCGGGTAACAGGGTTAACACCGTCATCAGGGCCAGTATTTCCAAAGTTACCGAATAACTTTGACCATCATCAGCACCCCCAGAAACATTTAAGGCTGGAATACCTAAAGATTGTGCTTCTGCAGAAAATGTCAATAAGGATAAAATTAACAGGGAAAGCCACTTATACATCGTGCTTTTCTCCGCTCTGCCCCTGTTTCATCAATTGCGAGAACTTGTCATAGAATCCATTCGAATCTGACTCTACTGGGGTTGGCATTTCAACAGGTTTTTTTAACGTGTGTAATTTTTCAATTTTTCCAGGAGTTAATCCCACTACAAATTGCTCATCACCAACCTGTATCAAAGCAATACGGTCACGTTGTCCCACCGAAATGGCTGATACAATATTGATGAGTCGATTATTGGAATAAGGGGTTAACTGCATTTTCTTCATGACCCAGGCGAGCAGAAAAATCAGAATCAGGATAAATGCGAGGCCCAGCGTAATTTTACCGAGCGTTGAAGAAGATAAGGGATCCACTTGTGGTAATGCGCTTTCAGGATCCTGCGCCATTAAGGGTGATACCCATAAAAGCAGTATGATTGGCCAGTTTTTCATAGAACGCTAGGATGATTTACTTCAGGTTTTTAATTCGTTCAGCAGGGCTGATCACGTCGGTTAAACGGATACCAAATTTTTCATTCACCACGACCACTTCACCATGGGCGACCAGGGTACCATTCACAAGAACATCCAATGGTTCACCGGCCAACCGATCAAGCTCAACTACTGAACCTTGATTCAATTGCAAAAGATTTCTGATACTGATGCGTGTACGCCCTATTTCCATAGCGATAGTAACCGGGATATCCAGGATCACATCGAGTTTTACATCACCTTCAGAGGTGACCTCATTATGCAGAGTCTGCGCCTCTACTTTTTCGATATCATCAGATGATGCTGTTCCATCACTATCAGCCTGCTCTTCCATCGCTGCAGCCCATTCATCAGCCATTGCATCCTGGTCTACGACCTGTTCAGCTTCTTCACTCATATTTATATCTCCTGACTTTTAACTCTGCTACTTTTAAGCTATTAAGTATTTTCTACAGCTTGTTTTTGTTTACTGTTAATCGTGGCTAATACCTTATCCTCAGGCTCATATAACTCGGAGACCTCCTGGATTTTAATTGCCGCATTTCCCATGTGTTCGCCAAACTGACCTTTCATAATGGGCATGTCATCTGTCATAAGGGTGACCATTTCTGGCATATCTATCGGGATAATATCTCCAGCCTGTAAATTAATTAGATCGGACACCTTGAGTTCTTTTTCAGCGAACAGGGCATTCAATTCAACCTTGGCATGCATCAGTTCTTCTTTAAGCAAAACGGCCCACCGATCATCGGTTTCACCCATATCACTTTGAACACCTGCATCAAGTATGGAGCGTATCGGCTCGATCATGGAATACGGAAATACGATATGAATATCTCCACCGCCTCCTTCGAGCTCTACATGAAAACTGGAGACAACGATTACCTCAGTCGGACTTACAATATTCGCCAAATGAGGATTGACTTCATGATTGTGATAACTAAAGTCGACCTTCAGAATCGGATCCCAGGCCTTGGTAAGATCAATAAAGCACATATTAACGACTTTTTCGATAACTCTGAGCTCTGTGTTGGTGAACTCACGGCCTTCAATCTTGGCATGAATACTTCCGTCTCCACCAAAGAAATTATCCACCACGATAAATACTAATTTTGGATCTAGCATTACCATGCCGGTACCTTTTAAAGGGCTCATTCTGATTAAACTTAAACTGGTTGGTACATAAAGGGTATGGATATATTCAGAGAACTTGATCATCTGAATACCATTAATGGAAATTTCGGGCGTCTTTCTGAGCATATTAAAAAAACTAACTCTGAAATAACGGGCGAATCGTTCGTTGATCATTTCCAGAGTGGGCAGGCGTCCACGTATAATCCGTTCCTGGTTATTGAAGTCAAAGGGTCTGGCAACCCCATCCTTCAATTCCTCATCAGCGGATGTATCAATAGCACCATCATCCACACCGTGTAACAGTGCATCAACTTCATCCTGGCTTAAAATATCAGTACTCACGATGCCATCCAGTCTTATTTATTGCATTACAAAATTGGTAAAGAAGATGTTCTCAACCTCACCACCCGAACCATATTTATTGATAACAGACTGGATCGTTTCTTGAACTTTTTGCTGTAAAGCCTGCTTACCTTCGGGAGAGCGTAGATCCGTAGATTTCTGTCGACCGAATAACAGCGTAAGATTATTTCTTATCAGGGGTTTGTGTTTCTCCAGATCCGCCGTGACATTATCGTCATAGGTTAAAACTTGAATTTGTGTTTGCAGGAAACCCACGGGATCTTCAGGTGCCAGATTTACGGTGAAAGCTTTTAGTTCCACATAGCTTGGGTCCCCTCTTTCAGGTTCAGCAGCTTCTTCAACGATTGCTTCGCTTGAATCACTGCCACCCCCCAGCAGCATGACTGTGGCACCCACAGAAATTCCGATAAGCAACAACGCACCGACAATGATAAAAATGAGTTTCTTTTTGCTGCCCTTGCCTTCTGCATTTTCTTCAGCTTCTTCGGCTTTTTTTTGGTCTGCCATTGAATTCTCCTGTTTTGACAGAAGTAATTAAGCAAACTTAATGCCATAAATATATTTCTTTAAATTTCAATGGCTTACATTATTTAAATAAATGAATGACATTTTATTGACAGCAGTTAACGGGAATTAAAAAGTCAATTTGACGTTTAAGTAAAAAGATTGGACGGGGTTACATTGATTGAGTATTTACTGGCGGTCACTTCATTCAAGAAGTTGGGATGAATGATGACCGGTGAAATATTAATGCCCCAAACAGGATAAGTCACACAAGATAACTTTCATGATCTCACCGGTCCTAGGCAAAGTAATCGATACGCCCATTATCAACGGTTAATTGAGCGGCATCCCTAACGGCAATATCCTCATCTGCGTCAGCAATCACTGAATGGTCACTATCAAGAGTGGACTCATGGCCTTCCTGATTCTGCTGCTGCGCCATTGATTGTTCACGATGAGAAACATTAACATCCACCGAGTTATAACCGGCTTCCTGTAAAAATTCTCTGAGCCTCAAACTGGCCGCATCAATTAAATCACGGGTTTGAGTATGTTGCGTATTAATCATGATCACCGCGGTATCCTCTTTAACCTGTATCTGGATTTCCAGTTTTCCCAGGTGCGGCGGATCAATGCGGATTTCCGCATGATTCAGTTTTTGATTGATTAAAAATGAAACACGTTCACCTATCGCATTGCCCCATTCTGTTACAGGCGCTTGCGGATGCATCTGCAGATTCTGCAAAGCCGTCGGGATATTCTGACTGGACAAGGATTGAGCAGCCGTCAGTGTTTGTGGCCCGAGTGCCGGGCTAACCTGGAGGTTGGTGATCACTTCACTGGTTTTTTGATTCACGGTTATCCCATCCGATTTGGCAAACGGAACCTGTTGTTCTGAATGTACGTGTTTTTGTGCAGACTTATCCTCTTTGACCTGGAGAATATCATCCCCATTTTTAAGATTGTGATCAGCCTCTATGAATTTATGAATGGAATCCAGGTCTTCTTCTGGTTTTTGATCAGAAGTGATTAAGGCAGCCGGGAGGACCGTATTCATGTTGATGCCTTCCACCTTACTTTGAATTTTAGATAAACCGATATCATTGATCACTGTATGGCCCGGCATTTCAGCGGAAACGGCTTGCCGCATGACAGGCAAAGGTTCGCCTTTAAGATCATTCACTGCTTGAGTGGAATCGACCACAAGTTCTGTAAACTCATCAAGATTGGATGATGCCTTGATCACAAAACCAGGATCAATCTTCGTTATTTCTTCCAGCGGTACTTGATTCCTGTTCTCAGTCCCATCGATTTTAACCTCGAAGTGGGATTTCATAAATTGCATCCACTCAGCGGGAACACCCTTGTGCTGATCTTTATTCTCGAGCTCATGTTCAAAGGCTTCAAACATCGCCAGTAAGTCTTTATTATCAATGACTTGCGCATCTTCAGTAGAAACTATCTCGGTCAACTGATGGTTCAACATAGACCAGAACTGGCCTTCTGCATCGAAGTTGGAAGACCCTTCTGTATCTGCAGTCTGCATTTGCAGCTGTCCTGTCGTCAATCCTTCACCCGGTGCGTCTGTTGAAGTGAGTAAAGTTGATAACATATTGCCGTTAGAAATAGTCATGATTTAAGCCTTTCCTGTATCGGTTGTATAAATATTCATCGGTGCGCCTAAACGAAACGAAGAAACTAAAGGTTAAATCACTTAATGCAGCAAGTGTGCCAGAATGAATTTTCTAGGGGATAAAAGATTTAAGATGGGTACTATACCGTTTAATGATCTTTTTGATGCAATCGTAAGGCGAATTCATCCATCATTTTTTGTTCTTTTTGTTGAGCCTCCCATTCTTCACCGGCTTTGATCTTATCGACAACCTTGTGCATGGCTTCAGAACGAGCGCGTTTTTCTTTCCAGGTTTGTTGTTTATAGTCAACTTCATGCTTTGCAGCTTCAACAATTTGGCGTTGTTGTTGAATAGTGTCATCAAGCTGTGTCATGAATCGATTGAATTCCTGAAATTGAACGGCGTTTAAAGCTTCTGATTTTGTTGTCAATTGTGTCTGGTAGTCGGCTTTATAATCTATCAACTGTTGCAACCGATCCTGTTGCATTTTTAATTGCTGTTGGCTGAATGCCACGGCCTGTAGTGCAGTTTGTTCATGTTGATCGACATGTTGAACCACCGGCTCAAGTTTTTTGATACGCTTCATGCTGTAACAATATTACTTATCTAAGGTTGCCCCGTTAATGGGGGTGCTGGTGCAGACACACTTTTAGCGCTCTCCACCAAATGCTGTAACTGAGTATAGCTCTCAGCAAGCGGAACCGCTTGATCCATATTTTGAGACAGAAAACTCATCAGCTGCGGCTGTAATTGAATGGCGATGTCGATTTCTGGGTCTGAACCTACCTGGTAGGCACCCACGTTAATCAAGTCGCGGTTCTGCTGGTATAGGCTGTACAGTTTTCTAAATTGTTGAACCCAAGATTGCTGGTCGGCACTCATGATTTGCGGAGCCAATCGACTGATTGATGCTTCAACATCGATAGCCGGATAAAGGCCAGACTCTGCCAACTGACGTGACAACACAATATGGCCATCAAGGATAGCGCGAGCCGAATCAGCTATAGGGTCATTGTGATCATCGCCTTCTACCAATACGGTATAGAACGCGGTAATCGAACCTCCTTTTTTGTCACCATTGCCTGCACGTTCAACCAGTTGAGGTAATCGGGCAAATACAGAGGGTGGATAACCTTTGGTAGCCGGAGGTTCACCGATAGCCAGGCTGATCTCGCGTTGGGCCTGTGCAAATCGGGTTAACGAATCCATTAACAATAAAACGTTTTTACCCTGGTCTCGATAATATTCAGCAATACTGGTTGCCTGCATAGCCCCATGAATTCGCATCACCGGTGATGAATCAGCTGGTGCGGCAACAACGACGGATTTTTTTAATCCTTCATCACCCAGAATTTCCTGCACAAATTCTCGCACCTCACGGCCACGTTCACCGATCAGTCCAACCACTACGATATCGGCATCGGTATATTTGGTCATCATACCCAACAAGACCGATTTACCTACTCCGCTCCCCGCAAACAGACCCATACGCTGACCTCGGCCAATACTGGTCAATGCGTTGATAGCGCGGACCCCCACATCCAGGGTTTCACGGATAGGGGTACGACTTAATGGGTTAATTTCACGTCCCTCGAGCGGTACATGATGACGGGTATTCAGAGGCCCTTTACCATCTAATGGTCGCCCCCTACCATCAATGACACGACCCAACAATTCAGGTCCAACCTTAACCGCCGAAGAATGACTGGTTGGTATGACACGTGAATTGGGCACCAGACCCCGAATATCACTGGTTGGCATCAAATACAGTTTTTCGCCAGCAAAGCCAACGACTTCAGTTTCAACGGTTTGCCCTGTGGGTGTCACCACATCACAGCGTGCTCCGATAGGTGCCTGACAACCTTCGGTTTCCAAAGTAAGACCCACCATCCGCGTTAAGACCCCTTCGACTTTGGGCTTACCACAGCCGGCATCACAACTGGCCGCAAGGTTTTTTAACTTCTCAGCCCATTCAGCTACGGATTGATCAATTATCGGTTGGGACATCCTGATCCTCACTGCGTTCGCCCCCCAAGATGGAGGCCGCTAGTGCCTGTAGCCGATTTTCAAGGGTTGCATTGATCACCGACCTATCGGCTTTTATCTCACAACCACCCCGGGTGATCATCGGGTCTTCGATTAACTTCCAGCTTTGCTCTTCATCATTGTCAAGTTGCAGGGCACTTTTAACCATTTCCAGATCTTCGGGGTTAAGAAAGATTGAAATCTTGCGTGAACTGGCGGGTAATAATTTAACTGACTCGCGAATCACGGGAATGATTTCTCCTGGCTCTACACGAATCTCCCGACGTACTAATTGTTGTGCAAGCGTTACCGCCAAAAGAGAGAGCTGCTGTTCAACTTCTTCATTCAGGGATTGCAGTGGATTCTCAAAAAAATCAATCAATTCAAGCAGCCGATTTCGTAATACCGCAGTTTCCTGTTGAGCTTGCTTAATTCCTTCCGCGTAACCTTCCGTCTTAGCCTGCTCATGCCATTGTTCAATATCATCAGCGGTAGGAATGGTAGATCCATCCTTTTCTGCTTCTTTATTTTCAGAACTCAGTGTTTCATGCCTGAAAACATGGCCATGACCAGCATTTACGGAAGGTAGTGTCCATTTTTCAGCCGTCACATTTTGTGCTTTATTTATTTTGTTTGTTTCAGCTACCATGATTGAAATAAATGCTTAGAAAGTATCAATAATTTCAGGAGATTCATGCCAGGGTAATTATCGAGTAACCCTTAAACCATTTCCTCTCCGCCACCTGAAAGTACAATCTCACCCGATTCTTCCAGGCTTCTGGCAGCTGCAAGAATCTCTTTTTGAGCGGCTTCCACTTCACTGAGTTTAACTGGACCTTTTGCCTCCATGTCTTCAACCAGCATTTCAGCCGCACGCGAGGACATATTTTTAAGAAACTTCTGCTGAAACTCTTCATCAATACCCTTTAGAGCCAGAGTCAACAGGTCAGTGGAAATTTCACGAAGCAAGGTCTGAATACTGCGGTCATCCAGATCACGCAGATTTTCAAAGACAAACATCAAGTCTTCAATCCGCGTGGCCAACTCTTCATTCTCGGTTCGCACCTGTTCCATCATTTTATTTTCGACTGCGGTATCGAGGAAATTGAGAATATCTGCAGCCGTTTTCTCTCCACCCACCATGGAAGACTTGACGTTATCATTATCGGAAAAGTATTTTTCCATGATTGCATCTAATTCCTTAACTGCAGCAGGCTGAACACCATCCAGGGTAGCAATTCTCATGAGGATACCTGCGCGAGTATTTTCGGGTAGATTACTCAACACCGAGGCCGCACTATCCGGCTCCAGGTAGGACATGACAATTGCGATGATTTGGGGATGTTCGAGGCGAATGATTTCAGCAATTGACTTGGGGTCCATCCATTTAAGGGCTTCGAGACCATTGCTCCCGGAACCCATTAAAATTCGATCAATCACATTACCTGCTTTATCTCCGAGGGCTTTTTCCAACATACCCCGGATATAACTGTCATTACCGATGCCAAGGGCCGTTTGATCTTCTAACAAGTCCAGAAAATCGTTGATCACGTTTTCAACCATAGGACGTGTTACGGTATCCATGGTTGCCATGGTGGCACCGACCACCTGAACCTGTTTGGGGTTCATGTGCTGTAAAATCTGCGCGGCTACATCTTCGCCCAAGGTTAATAGTAATAGCGCCGCTTTATCGACACCGGTCATTTTAGGAACAACGACTTCCGTTGAGGCTGCAGCTTGACTCATTGATCTTCACTCACCCATTGTCTCATTACATTTGCCACCCGAGCCGGATCATCCATCACCAGGGTACGCGCCATATCCACTTTCTGTTCGTGGGTGGCATCACTCCGACGGATCATTGCTGCGGCATTATTAGGATCTTCATTCATCATGGGCATGGCATTGACATCACCGGCCATTCCCCCTCCCATTTGTTGGGCCTGTTGCATACCATCATTGTTGCCTTCAGTGCCATCAGTACCGATCTGCTTTTGATTGACTTCAATCCGGTTGGGATTCAGTGATTTTAAAAAGGGCCGGCCAAATATCAGGTAAACAATCAACAGTCCGAGAGCCCCTAAAATCTGTTTTGCCAAATCCCAGACCCAGGTTTCTTCCAGAAGCGATTTCCACATGGGAACCTCGACTGTTTCGATCTCTTCGGAGATAAAAGACTGATTGATGACACTCACACTATCTCCACGATTCTGGTCAAAGCCGATAGCTTCCTTGATGAGGCTTTCGAAACGTTGAATTTCCTCATCGCTATAGGCCACCTTTTCAACCGTACCATCCTCTTTGACCTGAGTTTTGGAATCGATCAAAACGGCCACGGACAAGCGTTGTATTGTGCCGCGGGGATTACGGGTATGACTAATCATACGGTCAACTTCAAAATTACGAGTAGCACTACGATTCTGGTTGGATGGAATCTGCGCCGTGGCTGCTTCAGTTTCGTTTGCCTCTGCCTCCGTGGTACCGGTACCCGGAGGTTGGTTGCTCAGAGCACCCGGAATACCCATAGCCTGAGCTAAATCACGCGTCGCCTGTTCAGAGATCTGCTCACTGCGGATGACACTTCTCTCGGGATCATAAGCTTCGCGTGTGGATTCTATGACCGAAAAGTCCAGCGAAGCTGAAACCTCTGCATTGACCTTGCCTTCACCAATGATAGGTTGTAACAGTTGAATGATCCGATCAGCGTAACTGTCTTCGAGCTTACGTGTGTAATCGAATTGCTTACTGGTTTGAGCAATCTCTCCATCACGATCCCCGGTCAACAGGCGGCCGAATTGATCCACGACAGTAACCTGGGATGCCTCCATCAAAGGAATACTGGCCGCCACCATGTGTACGATGGCATCGACTTGACCCGGAGTAAGGCGACGACCCGCAAAGAGCTTGGTCATCACCGATGCACTTGGCTTGGTCCGGTTACGGATAAAGATCGATTGTTTGGGAAGTGCCAGATGCACCCTGGCCTGTTCTACACTGCGAATGGATTCTATGGAACGAGATAGTTCAGCCTCCAGCGCGTGATTATAGCGGGCAGACTCTATGAACTGGCTGGTACCCATACCCTGATCTTGCTGCAACATCTCCAACCCACGCGTAGTGCCTTGGGGCAACCCCTGTGCAGCCAGTTTTAGCCGTGCTTCGGCAGCTTTTGACTGGGCCACCATGATGGTTCCAGTGTCTGCGTCAATCTTGTATTTAATCTCATTGGCCGTCAGGACGTTGGCAATTTCGGTAGCATCCTGACCGGTTACATTAGTGTATAAAGGTGAATAATTGGGTTCTGCAGACCACAACACCACCACGGTTCCGATTGCGACGGCAACCGCCAATCCTATCAGGCGACCAAAATGTCTCACAGTGGCCGATTGTATAAAGGTATCAATGGGATTAGCACTCCCTGCCCCCTGCATTGCAGTACCCGTCGAAGGTTGTGCCATCGCTTGTTGATCTGTAATTGCTTCAGCCATATTTTTACACCGGCATGTTCATAACGTCCTGATAGGCCGTTAATAATTTGTTCCTGACTTCTGTCAGAGCTTGAAATGAAACCCGTGATTTCTGCATGGCTACCATAACCTGTGCCAAATCGACATTAGGATCGCCCATTTCCAGTGCTTTACCGAGTTCAGCGGCCTGCATCTGGTTAGTATTGACTTGGTCTATGGCCTTTTGCATCATGTCGGCAAAACTGGAATCTCCAGTGGTACCATTTTTTTGCGCCTGGGCAGGTTGGTTTTTAGCCAGGGCCTCAATGGCTTGCATCTGGTTAAGAACCTGATTGATATTGTTATTAATCATTGCGTATCCCGTTGTCATTATCTTGACGATTTCTTACTTGCTCGCTTTTTCCGACTGTTTTGAAGAGCAGAAAAGTTATTTTTTTGACTTTATTCATGCCAAATCACGAGTTATGAAAAGTAGTCTGCAACAATTAGGCCAAATTCTAAAAATGCCTCAAACAAGGGATTGGCGCGAACGGCCGTGATCATGATTTATAAGTTTTATTTATGGGAAAAAGCCAGTAATCAGATTTTTAAAAAGGGTGCATATGCCCATTAAGGTATAATTAGATTGGTTAGTCAGGATCCATCTGCCTAGAAAATAATTACATTGATATCAGGAGATACAGGAAATGAGACGGTTATACTTTTTAGTTCCAGAAATAAATAGTGCCACTGCCATTGTTGATGAACTGCTACTCGCTCGTATAGAAGAACGTAGAATCCATATAGCAGCTAAAGATCATCATGCTTTGCAGGAAGCCCATTTGCCGGAAGCCAACTTATTGCAGGAAACCGATTTCATTCCGGCTGTTGAAAAAGGACTCTCCGTGGGGGGTGGCACAGGAATTCTAGCCGGCCTGGTTGCCATGACGTTTCCACCTGCGGGTTTGATTGTCGGTGGGGGTGCTGTTCTGGGCCTGGGGTTACTGGGAGCCGGATTTGGTGCCTGGGTGTCCGGCATGATTGGTATCAATATCGAAAATACCCAGCTCAAAGAATTTGAAGATGCGATTAACGAGGGTCAGTTATTACTGATGGTGGATGTGCCTGTCGCCCGAATCGATGAGATCACCGAACTGGTTAAAAAACACCACCCCGAAGCTGAAGTCAGCGGAACCGAACCTACCTTGCCCGTTTTTCCTTGATGACATGACCGGGTGCCTGGCACCCGGTTTTAACCTCTTTGCTGTACTTCTATGGCATTTCCATCAGGATCATGAAAGAAAATAGCATGTCTTCCTGATTTACTACGCGTGTAATCGATATAGTATTGTTCAAGTCGGTCCACCAGGGCATTGATATCAGATCCTATTAAACAGACATGGCGATCACGTCCGCCATGTTCCGGACGACCCTCTACTGGATCCGGGTTTTTCAGCAACAGGCAATGAATCGCCTGTTCGCCCACCTTGAACCATAATCCATCAAATGACATCTCAGGACGATCGGTATCCTCTTCCAAACCTAATACATCGGCATAAAAGTGCCTGCTCCTGTCAATGTCTGAAATAATCACGCCTTGGTGATCTATGCCTGAAAAGTGATTGTTGCCTGTAGTCATCTCAATCTGTGAACCTGAATACGATATCGTTATAATAGCGACACTCGATGATGAATCCCAGACCATGAACCCCGATTTAGCGAAACTCCACCCGTACCCGTTTGAAAAACTGAGGCAGTTGAAACAAAACATTGATCCGCCAGCTCATTTGGAACATATCGCTCTATCTATCGGTGAACCCAAACACCCTGCGCCTCATTTTGTTACTGAAAACTTGATTGCGCACACTCATTTGTTATCGACTTACCCGGCTACCAAAGGAACTGACCTGCTTCGTCAGGCTATTGCAGACTGGTTAAACCAAAGATTTAAGTTGACTACGCCAATTGATGCAGAGAACCAGGTTTTGCCTGTTAATGGCACCCGAGAAGCATTATTTGCCATTGCTCAGTGCGTTATTGATACCGCCAACACGAATCCGCTCATCATGATGCCTAACCCCTTTTACCAAATCTATGAAGGCGCAGCCCTGTTGGCAGGGGCTCAACCATGCTACATGAATTGTACGGCTGAAAATGACTTTTTACCCGACCTTGACAGTATTACTGACCAACAATGGCAGGATTGTCAGATGGTCTACATTTGCACACCTGGAAACCCATCCGGCGCGGTGATGTCACTTGAATACCTGCAGCAATTAATCACCCTGGCACAGCGTTTCAATTTCATCATTGCCAGTGATGAGTGTTACTCAGAGATCTATTTTGACGAAGATCACCCACCTCCTGGCTTGTTGACTGCGGCGGATGCCTTGGGATTAGATAATTACCGAAATTGTCTCGTCTTTCACAGCCTTTCTAAGCGCTCCAACCTGCCAGGACTGAGATCGGGTTTTGTGGCTGGAGATGCCCATATCATAGAGCAGTTTTTGCTCTATCGGACTTATCATGGCTGTGCTATGCCACCCGCCACACAAAGTGCGAGTATTGCCGCATGGCGTGATGAGCATCATGTGGTAGAAAACCGTGAACAGTATCGAAAAAAATTTGACGCGGTGATTAGTGCGCTTTCTGATACACTGCGCCCGGTTCGCCCGGATGCCGGTTTCTATTGCTGGATCAAAACGCCTAATATTGACACGGAATTTACCCAGCAGTTATTTGCTCAACAGAACATTACCGTATTGCCAGGACAATACCTTTCCCGTTCTGTTGATGGTATCAACCCCGGTCAGGGTTATATTCGTATGGCGTTGGTTGCCCCCCTGGATGAATGCCAGGATGCCGCGTCCAGAATTAAACAATTTTTATCTTAATCTATACGTTATCTACGGAGACACTGAATGTCTGATATTCAGCAAATTATTGAAGATGCTTTCGAGCGTCGTGCCGACATTACCCCACAGAATGTTGAACCCTTGGTTAAAGATGCAGTGAATGAAGCCATTGATTTACTGGATTACGGGAAAGCCCGGGTTGCGGAACCCGTAGATGGCGGATGGAAGGTCAATGAGTGGTTGAAGAAAGCGGTCTTGTTATCCTTCCGTATAGAGGATAACCTGTTCATCAAAGGCGGATTCACCAATTATTATGACAAGGTGGCTCCAAAATATGCCGATATAAACACCCGTGAATTTCGAGATAGCGGGGTTCGCATCGTTCCTCCGGCAACAGCGCGTCGTGGATCCTTTCTGGCACCAGGCGTGGTCATGATGCCCTCCTATGTCAATATTGGGGCTTATGTCGATAGTGGCACCATGGTAGATACTTGGGCAACTGTGGGTTCCTGTGCGCAAATAGGGAAAAATGTTCATCTTTCCGGTGGTGTTGGTATTGGTGGTGTACTTGAACCCTTGCAAGCTGCACCAACGATCATCGAAGACAACTGTTTTATCGGTGCACGTTCAGAAGTTGTAGAAGGCGTCATAGTGGAAAAAAACTCAGTCATATCCATGGGTGTCTATATTGGTCAAAGCACCAAAATTTATAACCGGGAAAAAGATGAAGTCACTTTTGGCCGGATACCTGCTGGCTCAGTGGTAGTCTCCGGCAACCTACCTTCCAGTGATGGTAAATACAGCCTGTATTGCGCAGTCATTGTCAAACAGGTTGATGAAAAAACACGATCAAAAGTGGGCATTAACGAGTTACTGAGGGATATCAAGTAATGCCTGTAAAACAAGTGGTGATGTACGGTATACCCAATTGCAATACCATCAAAAAAGCGCGCCAATGGCTCGAGTCAAATAACGTGGACTATGAATTCCATGATTATAAAAAAAAGGGTGTAGACGCCCAGCAACTTAAAACTTGGATTGAGGCATATGGTTGGGACAAGATTGTCAATACCCGGGGGATGACCTGGCGTAAACTGGATGAAGAAACCCGAACCCACATGAATGCAGAGTCCGCTATCCCTATTTTGATGGAAAAAACCTCGATGATTAAACGCCCAATTTTAGAAACCGCCAAGACCACGCTAATAGGATTTGATGAAGAAACTTATCAGCAAACCTTTATTGCATAATCATGTCATCGGAATCCTTCGAACTCGCTGTTGAATTATTGTCTATTGACTCTGTCACCCCTGACGATAAGGGCTGCCAAAAAATCATCTGTCAACGGCTAAAAAAACTTGGTTTTGAATGTGAATTCCTCCAGTTCGGCGAAGTGACCAACCTTTGGGCACGTAAAGGTAATACCTCACCCGTATTGGCCTTTGCCGGACATACCGACGTGGTACCCACAGGTCCTCTGGAAAAATGGAATAGTGACCCTTTTATACCAGAAGTTAGGGATGATTATTTGTATGCTCGTGGTGCCGCGGACATGAAGTCCAGTATTGCCTGCATGGTCACGGCCTGTGAACGTTTTATCAAGGAACATCCTGGCCATGTGGGTTCAATTGCTTTCCTGATTACCAGCGACGAAGAAGGTCCATCTGTGGATGGAACGGTCAAGGTTATCGAAGTCCTTGAATCTCGGGGAGAGAAAATTGACTGGGCGCTTGTGGGTGAGCCCTCCAGTTCCAAGACGGTAGGGGATGTGGTTAAGAATGGGCGTCGTGGCTCCCTCGGAGCTGATCTAACCGTACATGGTGTCCAGGGACATGTCGCCTATCCTCATCTTGCTGATAATCCGATTCACATGGTAGCACCTGCCATGGCTGAACTATCCACCACGGAGTGGGATCAGGGTAATGAGTTTTTCCCACCCACAACATTTCAAGTTTCTAATATCCATTCAGGAACAGGCGCAACCAATGTCATTCCTGGTGATGTCAAAATTCATTTCAACCTCAGATTTTCCACGTGCCTCACTGCTGAATCCATCAAACAATCGGTTGAAGCCGTGCTGCAGAAACACGATCTCAATTTTGAAATCGAATGGAAGTTATCCGGTCAACCTTTTTTAACACAGGAAGGTGCCCTGGTAGAGGCTGCACAAACTGCGATACGCCAGGTCACTGGAATGGAAACCGAGCTCTCCACCGGCGGTGGTACTTCTGATGGCCGTTTTATCGCACCCACCGGTGCTCAGGTACTGGAACTGGGCCCGGTGAATGCATCCATTCATCAGATCAATGAACATATCAAAGTCAGTGAAATAGATACGTTATCGCAAATCTACGAAACAATGCTGCAACAATTACTCTTGCCATCCAGCGCATAATAGACGTATGAACGAAACCTCCGAAGAATCTGTGGTCGGACGATTCGCACCTACCCCCTCTGGTCCATTACATTTCGGTTCACTGGTCACAGCAGTAGCCAGTTACTGCCAAGCACGATCGCAACAGGGCCAGTGGCTATTACGCATGGAGGATGTTGATACTCCACGTGTTGTCGAAGGTTCGGTCGATGATATTTTATTCACTCTCGAGGCCTTTGGTTTTGAATGGGATGGAGAAATATTGTACCAGAGTCAACGATTCAACGCCTATGAACAGGCTCTACAACAACTTATGAGTGAGGGAATGATCTATCATTGCGAATGCAGTCGCAAATCCCTGATGGGTCAGGATCTTGAATATGGCCCATTAGGCATGATCTACCCAGGACATTGCCGTAATCGGCACATAGCAAATAAAGACCTGAGCGTACGCCTGAATACCGCCGATAAAGGACCCGTTTATTTTGATGATTACTACTCTGGCACCTATCATTTGAATCTATCACAGGATGTTGGAGATGTCGTATTAAAACGTATTGATGGTGTTTATGCTTATCATTTGGCTGTGGTACTCGATGACGCGTGGCAAGGAGTGAATCAAATTATTCGCGGTGCAGACCTGCTGGAGGTTACCTGTCTACATTTGTTTTTAAACGAATTGCTGGATTATCCGTCTGCGTTATATGGACATATACCCGTTATTAAAAACTCGGAAGGAAAAAAACTCAGTAAACAAACTGGAGCTACAGGTATAGATCCGGCTCGAGCCGTACCGCTCTTAATAGAGGCTCTGCAAGCACTTGGCCAGGAAACGACCGCTGAACTCTATGATGCACTTCCTGCAGAGATTTTGGAGGCTGCTACAAAGCAGTGGAATCCGGAAAAAGTCGGCAAAATTTCAGTTTAAAAAATTGCCAGGAGTCAATTAGCGACTGTGAACTAACTTGAGCTTAGGCTGTTTAAGCTTTGTATCAGTCGATGACGAAATGGGCTGAAACCTGGATGAAGCATCAGAAAATTTTTTTACTTCATCAAAGAGTTCGTAAAAACTATCCCACATCATATTGGAAAGTTGTATACAAGAATCCAGTGGATTTGAAGATTTACGCCTTTGCATATTAATCTGGAATAGCAGACCTTCAAGCCGTTTCTGTGATTTAGCAGGTGCATCTGCAATAATTTGCTGACATAACCGTTGCCGCTTTAACTCAAACTCTTCAGGAGAGCGAAGGCTTAATTCATGCCATTCGTCAAAATCAAAATCCTGTTTTGAGTCTTTTTTTTCACTGGTTGAATGATAACTACTCATAACATTGCCCACCAATTAAACTGCTAGTCATCTTGAGTCGAACCTGACTGAAGAACCGGATTCGAAGTCGATGGCAAAATTTATATCAAATGCTGGGTATTCAAGTAAATCAGACCAAGGTATTAGACTGACTCATCAATCGGCTATAAGTAAAAGTGAGAGGGCTACCAGAAACAGGGTTTATTGCTTGATTTTCTCAATATTAATTTCAACCAATCCATTGAAAGATTTGTGCTCAATGACATCGGATTCGCTGAAAAGATCACCCGCTTGAGCAATAGCATTGCCCGATTTTGACACCCTTGCCCCTACAATAATCTGGTCAAAACTAGACAGCTGCATTTGCGGCATCATCGCATCATCATCGGAAAGACTGACCTGAACTGGCAAATCTGCAACCTTGAGCCGTTTTGCTGCCAGGGGCATTGGTGGGCCCGAAGAGGCTTTAGCATAGATAAATACCATGTCATTAGGATTCACCCGGTCTGTCAATTGAGGTGCCAGACTTACAACAACCGAAACCCCGGATGCTGAAGTATTTTCGGCAGTATTAAAATCGATGTCCGGTAAATCCGGATTATTCTCTTTCAGTGTGGCAAGCAGGGTTTTAACTTCTGATGCTGACTGGGGATCTTCGTTTAACAGTGGTAATAATCGCGTCCAGTACTCATATGCAGCCCGAGGCTGATTCGTTTGTTCAGCCGCTAGGCCTGCCAACCATAAACCGGTGACTTCATTGGGTGATAACTCCAGGGCTTTTAAAACCAGCTCCTGGGGCCTACCACTCATATTACCATTATTGGTCATAGCCAAGGAATCCGCCAACGCCAAAAGCACACTGGGCTCATTCTGGTTCAAATCATAACTGCGTTCAAAAGCCACGACTGCATCCGCAAATTTTTGCAAGGTCATCATGGTACGGCCCAACATGAACCAGCCGCGTGAATCTTCTGGATTCTCACGTAAATGAGCTTTTAATTTCTCAATTAACTCATCCATACTGGGTGTTTCACCACTTTGATGGGGATTTTGTGCCTGGTTTGTGGACGTCCTGGCCTGGGCAAGAGTGGGATTCTCTATCACCTGGTATGCTCCCCATTGCAGATAGAGATAAATGCTGAGTACGGGCACAAAAAGAGCAAACAACCAGACAACCCAGGTACCCGATTCCCGGTTATCTGCCAGTGCCTGTTGTCGTTCGAGATCGATAGCCAAGGAATTTTCCAGGTCTTTCAAGGCAGCATCATATTCTTCCTGGGTCATTTGCTGTTGTTGCAACTGCTCTTCTAACAGGTTTTTCTTTTCCTTGGCAATTTGAATGTTTTGCTGTGTACGATTGGTTCGATGATCTTCCCGTGGTTTTTTTAAAACGGGGATGATCAGAGTGGCGAGTGCCAACAGAATCAGAATAACAACGAGTCCACCAAAAATCATTTATCTGTCTCCGAGTTATTCTGCCCCTCTTCCAGTAACTGCTTCGCCTGGTTCAAGCTGTTCTCTTCAGGCGCATCAATGCTGCGGGTTTTTTTAATCCGCAGCACTACAATCACCAAAACCAGTAACAGCAACGCAAACGGGCCTGCCCATAACATCAGGGTACTGGATTTAACCGGTGGCCGGTAAAGTACAAAGTCACCATAACGTTGCACCATGTAGGCAACGATCTGCTCCCTGCTCTTACCTTGTATCAACATCTCATAGGTTTGCTGGCGTAAATCCTTGGCAAGATCAGCGTCTGAATCTGCTAAATTCTGGTTTTGACAAACCAAACAACGTAACTCTTTAATCAATTCCTTGTAACTGGCTTCAGTGGCAGCATCTTCGAATTGATAAGCTTCAATTGCGGCCTGCACAGGGAAGACCGTGCAGCACAAAAAAATCAGACTGTATAGGGATTTCATATGGGAATATTTATAAAAGAGTTTTAATTAGAGGCACAATTTCTTCTTGCAGGGCTTGCTCATCCACAGGGCCGATATGTTTGTGCCGAATCTGGCCCTGCTTGTCGATGATGAAGGTTTCTGGAACTCCGTAGACCCCCCAGTCGATACCTACACGCCCATCCAAATCCACCGCACTGAGATAATAAGGATTACCAAACTGATCGAGCCAGCGACGACCATCACTGGGGTCATCCTTGTAATCAAGACCCACAATCTTAACCAAGCCTGTCTCGGCTAACTGGGTAATCACCTTATGTTCAGCTCTACAGGATACACACCAGGAAGCCCAAACATTCAATACCCAGACCTCTCCTCTAAGATCTTCAGGTGAAAATTTACGGGCCTGGTTATGCAACATGGGCAAGGTGAATTCGGGTGCTGGTTTACCAATAAGAGGGGAAGGCACTTTCTTAGGATCCATGGTCAATCCGATCGCTAATAAGGCGACCAGTATCCCGAAGATTCCAAGGGGCAGTAAAAACCGCATCAGGCTGTACTCCCCACAGTATTGGCTGGCGTTTCCATCTCGCGCCTGGCCATCTGTCGATAGCGTTTATCGGTACCGGCGAGTATTCCACCCAGTCCCATGATTAAGGCGCCCAGCCAGATCCAACGAATGAAAGGTTTATAGTAGATCCGAACGGCCCACGCGCCATCGGTACCGACCTCTTCCCCAAGGGCCACAAACAAATCACGGGTGAATCCAGCATCAATCGCGGCTTCGGTCATGGGGCTTTGTTGTACCCGGTAAATACGCTTCTCTGGTGTCAGTTCAGCCTTGAATCCCGCTTCATTGGTTACGTAAAAATCACCTCTAGCAGCGGTATAATTCTGAATATCCATCATTCTGACCCCATTAAAGGTAAAGGTATATCCAGACATTTCAAAAGAATCCCCGGGAGCCATGCGCAGATCTTTTTCCACTTCGTAAAGACTAACCATGGTTACCCCTACGATAAAAAAAGCAATGCCAACGTGACCCATCAACATGCCATAAAAACCACGCGGAGTAGAACGGAGCGTGGACCCTATAGAACGCCCCTTGAAACGTTCCATCAGTGCCAACACAACGGTACTGGCTACCCACAAGGCCATCATCAGGCCGGCAAGCGCTTCCCAATGCCACTCAGGGAGCAACAGGCTGATTACGATGGCCAGCACTATCGCCACCAGTAATGGGCGTTTCAACAGTGAAAAGAGGCGCGCAAAATTATCGTTTTTCCATCGAATTATCATACCGACCCCAACCAGGAAACCGATGGGAGCAGTCAGGATCAGGAAAACAAAGTTGAAATAGGGTGGGCCCACCGAGATCTTACCGCCCATGGCATCTACAAAAATAGGGTAAATGGTCCCGAGTAGGATTGCAGCTGTAGCCACGGTTAAAAATATATTATTGAGTAGCAGTGCCATATCCCGTGACATCAAATTAGTCACTGCTGCACTTTTTAATGTCGGCGCACGCCACGCGTATAAGATTAACGATGTGCCTACAACCACGACCAGAAATATTAAGATAAATACGCCGCGTTCGGGATCAGTCGCAAATGCATGTACCGAGGTTAAAACACCAGAACGTACCAGGAAGGTCCCCAGCAAGCTCAGTGAGAACGCAAAGATCGCTAACAAAGCCGTCCATGCCTTGAAAGTGCCTCGTTTTTCAGTAATTGCCAGGGAATGCATCAAGGCAGTGCCTACCAGCCATGGCATAAACGATGCATTTTCAACAGGGTCCCAAAACCACCAGCCTCCCCAGCCCAACTCGTAGTAAGCCCACCAGCTTCCCAGAGCAATCCCCAGGGTTAAAAACATCCAGGCAAAATTAGTCCAAGGACGCGACCAGCGAGCCCAGGCAGAATCAACCTGGCCTGACAGCAAAGCGGCTATCGCAAAGGCAAATGCGACGGAGAAACCGACATATCCCAGGTACAACATAGGAGGGTGGATGGCAAGCCCCGGATCCTGCAGCAAGGGATTCAAATCTCGACCTTCTACGGCTGCCGGCAGCAACCTTTCAAAAGGATTCGAGGTAATCAGTATAAATAGCAGAAAGCCGACACTGACAAAGCCCATAACACCAATGACACGAGCAATCATTACCCGTGGAACGCTACGACTGAACAGTGCCACTGCACCTGTCCACAGAGACAGAATCAAAGCCCATAGCAACAACGAACCCTCATGTGCACCCCAGACGCCCGATATCAAATATAAGAGGGGTAATTCGGAATTGGAATTCTTGGCAGCGTAAAGTACGGAGAAGTCATTATTTAAAAAGACCATTGTGAGACAGGCATAGGAAACGGCCACGAATACCAGCTGTACATAAGCTGTCGGCCGTGCCAATGAAATCCAGCGTGAATAGCCCAACTGTGCACCCAGTATGGGAAAGATGGTTTGAACGATGGCGATACAAAGCGCCAGTATTAAGGCAAAGTGTCCTATCTCGGGAATCATAATCTCAAAACCTTCCTCTCATTATTCGTTTCGGATTTAATATGATTTTCAGTGGATTCGAGACCGATGAGAGAATCCCAAGTGAATGATCAAGAGACGATCATTGACGACAGGGTGATCGGAATCCATGGTCAACCAATAAATCCTCAAATACCGTTTTTCTTCATCGATGGCATTGCCTGTCCCGATTTCTTCATCGCTTCCATGACTTCGGGTGGCATATAGTTCTCATCATGCTTGGCCAGAACTTCCTGGGCGATGAAATGACCTTCTCGGTTGAGGCGACCATTCGCAATGATGCCCTGCCCCTCCCTGAAAAGATCAGGCAGTATACCGGTATATTTGACTTTAACGACTGATTGATTATCCGTCAGATCAAACTCGACGGTAAGCCCTTCACCAGGACGGCTGACACTCCCATCCACCACTACACCACCCACACGAAAATCTTTATTGGGTGGTGCTTTACCAGCCTCAATATCCGCCGGTGAAAAGAAAAACATGATGTTCTCATTCAGTGACTGCAAGGCAAAACCCACACCAACGGCCACGCCGATGATCATTAAGAGAATTAATGAAAGTCTTTTTTTACGTGCTGGTGTCATCGATTTGTTTATCCTGTCTCAGTTGACGTTTTAATTTTCTCAAAGTTTTTTTATGCTGCTGATACGGCAGTAACCAGTTAATAACCAGAACAACCAGGGTCAGTCCGTATGATGACCATACGAATACCGCATAACCGCCCATGTTAAAGAATTCAGACAAACTCATGAACGTATCAGTTCCTCCACCCAACGGCTATTTCGTTCACGATGTAACAGCTCTGCTCTCACCCGTTGAAATAGCGATATGATAAAGTAAAGTTTAAAGGCTAAAGCCATAAGCAATAGAGGTATTAACATGCTCCAGTGAATAGATGGCTTGTCAAACTTAGTGACTGTAGGCCCCTGGTGCAAACTGTTCCACCACTCGACGGAATAATGAATGATGGGTATGTTAACGACACCCACAATCGCCAGAGTGGCGACCGCACGTGCAGCCACGCGCTTATCGTCGATAGCACCGTATAATCCTATGACACCCAGGTATAGAAACAGTAAGATCAATTCAGAAGTCAGACGGGCATCCCAAACCCAGTAGGTACCCCACATCGGTTTACCCCACAGAGAACCGGTAACCAGAGCGAGAAAAGTAAAACTGGCGCCGACCGGAGCGGCACTGATCAAGACAATCTCGGCCAATTTCATGCGCCACACCAGAACAACAACGCCACAGAAGGCCATCACCATATAGATAAACAAAGACATCCAGGCCGCGGGGACATGCACAAAGATAATACGATAACTTTCACCCTGCTGATAATCCGGTGGCGCCAGTACCAGCCCTCCATACAGACCCGCGATGACCAGAATCCCGAATAAACCACTCAGCCAGGGCAACCACAAACCGGCAATCCGATAAAAATGAGGTGGAGAACCCAAACGATGAAACCATTTTGTGAACCATTTAAACATACAGAAACCTGTTAACTCATACTCATTCTTAAAGCCGCGGCCGTTGCCCACGGTGATAAAGACAAGGCCAGAAATAAAAACGCCAATAGCATTTTAATTTGAGCCGTCGCGGATAATCCCACTGCGGCCACATCTATTGCACTGGCGGAAAATATCAGCACCGGCACATATAAAGGCAACACCAAAAGCGACAGGATTATACCACCTTTACGTAAACCAATGGTAAGCGCTACCCCAATCGAGCCAATCAGGCTCAGAACCGGGGTACCCAGTAATATGGTCAACAACAAAATACCATAGGCAGATTCATCAAGCCCTAACATCATCGCTAAGAGGGGCGATATAATCAGTAAGGGTAACCCGGTAACCAGCCAGTGGGCAGTCACTTTGGCCAATACCAGAACAGGTACAGGATGTGCGCTTAATAACATCTGTTCCAAGGTTCCATCCTCAAAGTCAGAACGGAAAATGCCGTCTAGCGACAACATGGAAGCCAGTAACGCCGCAACCCAGATAATACCGGGAGCAATTCGGGCTAACAGGTTAGGTTCTGCTCCCACGGCCAATGGAAACAAAGTAATAACCATGATAAAAAACAGCAGTGGATTGGCCAGTTCTGACCGATTTCGAAACGCCAGAAGTAAGTCTCTACGTAATAAATACCAAAAGGCCTGATTTAGTGATAAACGCTTCATTCGCTTAAATTCAACCTCACAACATCGGAACTGGGCATTTCAATGTCATGATGAGAAGTCATGACGATTATGCCACCCTGCTCCAGATGTTGCTCAAACAACTGTTGGAACATAGCCATACTCGCCTTATCCAGTGAAGTGAAAGGCTCATCCATAATCCACAACAAGGCTTCGGTAACGACCAATCTTGCCATGGCCAGTCGTCGTTTCTGTCCGGCAGACAGGGTAGCCACAAAATTTTCGCCAAACCGGTATAAGTTAACTTTTTCCAGCGCATCATCGAGCTTGATGGGTAAGGGTTTTCCCATGGCTTGAACCAGGCGTAAATTTTCCAGACAAGTTAAATCTCGCTTGATGCCATCATGGTGACCGACATAGTTCACCTGCTCGTAATAATCTGCACCCACTTCACTGATTGGACTGCCCTGCCAGAATACTTCGCCGGATTCGGGTAAGCTCAGTCCTGTCAGTATCCGTAGCAGACTGGTTTTGCCACTACCATTCTTACCTTCTACCAATAAAATTTGCCCTGCCTTCAAGTCAATATTGAGTTCCGTAAACAAAGTGCGATCATCCTTAACACAACTGAGATCACGAGTTTGAAGCAGGGCTGACATGTTTTTTATTATCGTTCTATGAAAAAATCGACAACGAAGGCTAGCTAAAAAACATGAGAAGTGCAATGCGACATATCACCCCACCCTTAAAATTACGGTAATGAGGCATAAATAATTGAAATGATTATAAAAAGTTCCTTCAATCCTCCGTGGTTTTTACATAATCCCCATCTCCAGACCATTCTGGCTAATGTACTTCATCCAAGTCCCCCCCAAGTTTCCCACGAGATTGTAGAGTTAGCGGATGGCGATCAATTACGAATTGCAAGAGGTACTTCTCAAGGGCCTGATACAGTCCTGGTTTTGCATGGTTTGGAGGGCTCTCTTAAATCAGCCTATGCACAACGCCTGATGAATTATCTGAATACCAATCAGATTCCAGCTGTATTCATGTACTTCCGCGGTTGTGATGGCAAACCGAACCGCTTGATTCGTAGTTACCATTCAGGTGAAACGGGAGATCTCAGATCAGTCATCCACTATCTGAAAAAAACCGGCAGCGAACGTATCGCATTAGTGGGTTACTCCCTGGGTGGGAATGTCACCTTGAAATACATGGGAGAACACTCAACCGATCCGACAGTTGTCTGCGCCTGTGCGGTATCGGTACCCTTGCTGTTGGATGTATGCGCGAATAGGATGAATCGTGGATTCTCAAAGTTATATCAGCATACCTTGTTACAAAGGCTCAAACATAAGGTTATCCAAAAAGAACAACAATTGGTCGAAGCCGGTTATTCAACAGAATTAAAATCGATTAGAAACTTCATCCAATTTGATGATCGATTTACTGCACCCACGCATGGGTTCGAGGATGCTATGCATTATTACCGTTCATGCAGTTCTCGTCAGTTTTTAAAACACATCGATAAACCCACATTGATTATTCATGCCAAGGATGATCCTTTCATGACTACTGAAGTTATTCCCGAAACGGTAGAGTTATCGCCCTCTACAACCCTTGAACTTGCCGAGTATGGGGGGCATGTGGGTTTTATCTCTGGAACTTTATTCAAACCGAAGTATTGGCTTGAACCGAGGGTTATGACTTTTCTTATAGAACATTTTATACCCAGGTAATAAATGAGCCGCTATCGACCTCCCCAGCCTAAAAAGGCTCCCTATATTACAGCTGCTGGCATGCAATCTTTGCAAGATGAGCAGAAGGACCTATGGAAACGCCGTCGTCACGTCGTGGAAGCCCTTTCTGCTGCAGCAGCAGAAGGTGATCGTTCAGAAAATGCTGAATATATTTATCGTAAAAAAGAATTGCGCGATTTAGATCGACGCATTCGATATTTACAAAAAAGGCTGCCCAATTTAACCATCGTTGATTCAAAACCGAGCGATCTGGAGCGGGTATTTTTTGGAGCCACCGTACATCTTGAAGATGAACTTGAAACTCTTAGAATTTATAGAATAGTAGGTCCTGATGAATTTGACGACCAGCCAAACTACATCAGCGTGGATTCACCATTGGCCAGAAGCTTGTTAAACAAGGCGTTAGGGGATGAGGTCATCGTGAATGCACCTGAAGGTGAAAAAGCTTATTTGATCGTGAATATAGAGTATTTATGATTTTTAACAAAATGACCCACCAGGCATTTTATTGACACAATTTAAAATTCATACTCTTCAACAATAAAAGCTGTAGACTTTGAATGATCGATAAAATTACCTTCATCTTCCAATAAAGCCGCTCCAAGCTTTTTACCTTCGGGAGAACTCATACCGTCCATCAGCGCTTGCTCAGATTCGAACCATACTTCTGCAACACCATCATACTCAGGCATCATACCTCTCGAGTTTCTCAATCCTTCATTCAACGATGTATCCAGGGTATGTAATTGCACATATCGCTTTGCCCCCATTGCATCCGCATTACTCATGAAAAAAGGACCATGCTTATTTTTCCAATAATCCTTGAATGCTTCACGAGACATATTTGGGTGCCTGGTTATGCACATGACAAACTTAATCATTTCTTTTCTCCTGTATACTCTATCTCTAATGTGAAATGTATCTGTGTTATTCAAAACTTTCCATTATTGTTTTTCCATTCTGTACGTGGCGGAATCGCTTCTATCGTATCCCAATGCTCAATAATTTTTCCATCCATCAAGCGATAGAGGTCAAAGAAAGAGGATCGGATTTTATCAACATAACCCTCGCAAACGGATAGGACAAAATTACCCTCAGCTAATATCCGATGACATTTAAGGTAATCGATTGAATCAAGATGACCCTTAGAAGAGCCAGTCAACCGAGAGCATAAATCAACGAGTTCATCGCTGAGGTATGGATTATGCTCGGTATAGAGTGACTGATTGATATACTCATGGATATTGTCAAGATGACCATGGATCAGAATATCGTCAACAAATGATTGAATCACCATACGATTACTTTGCGTCATATCATAATCTGTGACTTCCATGGATCCATCAACCATGGTATGACCCGAGCTGTTGGGACCCTGTCTTGGTTGTATATTATCCCAGTGCTCAACCGCATAACCATCTTCAAAACGAAAGATTTCAAAACCTATATTCCGTGTGGCAAAGTCATATTCAGTGTGCGCAAAGATAAAATCATTATCTTCAAAAATTCGTACAATATTGACCTTGGGAGCGGTTTCAGACAAGCGCTTAAATAATGTGGCCAGCCCCTCACTACCCTCATGGGTTTGCGGATTATGCTGAATATATTTTGCTTCATTCACAACAGATACGGATTCTGGATCACCCGTTTCGATGCCTTTCAATAATTTACATATCTGTTCTTTTTTGTTTGAAGACATTTAATTAATAGTCCAGTGGTTGCGGCGCTATCATGGCAAAAAGCCGGAAGTAAATAAACCTATGGCAATAAAAATGGATGTGTCACGCAATAGAGAGACTGCTCGAATCTAGCCGATGAATATCAAGCTGCAAGCTTGTAATGGTCGATTATGCCTCCCTCCTGAATCACTGGACTTCCCACTGGCTTTGCAATAGACGAGATTCAATCTAAAACAACAGCTGCTTATGGCAGAAATTGGTTTTTGGCCACTTAGAAAATTCCTGCATTTTAGAAAGATTGTTTAAGATTTTTAGGGAGAGTCTGAATTGATAAAAATTTAAGTCAATAATGATTCAAATCAATTCTTAAGAATGCAATTAATATACTCTTAATTTGTAAATTTTATGAGGACATGGTTATGAAAAAAATAGTATTAGGCATTTTTATTTTTTTATTTTCTTTTTATGTTCACGCGTCAGAGTCACCACGGGCCTATGCAACCTTAGGTGCTGCTTTTTTAACATTTGATGATGGATTAGATACCATTGAGCCCACTCAAATTATTGGAAGACTGGGTTATGACTTTAATGAAAATTTCGGCATTGGTGTTGAAGGTGGCTTCTCGCTCATAGAAGACGAGTTATATGGGGTGGACTTCGATGTTTCAACGCTTTTTTTCTACTTGAAGGGCAGCCTGCCAGTCAGTGAGGATGTAAAAATTTATGGCATGATTGGCCCAACCAATACAGAAGTTACTGGTTCTTCTGGTGGAATTTCTGTTTCCGCAGATGACGACGATACCGGCATTGGATTAGGCTTTGAAAAAGCACTTGAGTCCTCTGCTTTTTCAATAGATTACATCAAATATAATGATAATGATGGGGTTGACGCTTATGCGTTTAACATAGGTTACGTATTGTACTTATACTAATTAGCGCCTTATTATAATTACGATAATCTTGCTACGAATCTAAATTTTGAGGCTTGGTAATACCAAGCCTCAATTGACATTAATTCCAACATTATTTAGCAAGCTTACATTCAAGAACACCTTTCATACCTACATCTTCATCAACCAGTTCAAGGTTCGCCCCACCCACAAATACACCTAATTTAATATACTGTCTGACGAATAAATTCTTACCGGCTTCTGCTTGTATCGTTAAATCATTATTACTGAACTCTGACTGAGTAGACAATACATGCTCACCCGATGGTATCTCTTTGTAGAAATAGGTCATGGGGCCAGATTCACCAATTAACTCACCATCTATATAAATCGATTTTTTTAATGCACCACCAATATTAGAGTTTCTGTAGATATAAAGTCCTGCAAGGCTATCAGAGGGTGGACTAAATGTTTTTCTGGCCTTGTCTTCTTCTAAAGATGCCATCGGTACAGAAGCGCATCCTGCAATGAACAATAATATGACGCTTGCTAATAATCCTCTTTTATACATTTCTTTCTCTTTTATTATGTGAACAAGATTAAACAAGTTAATCTGTTCCTTTTAGTATGGCAACAGAATATCTAGCCGAAATTGATTTATATCATCGTCTGTTTTAAGCACTCAGCCGACTACAAGGTTATAGACATGAAGGATCGTTTCCCGGAAGGAGACTTTGATATTATTGATGGCTTACCCAGTCAATGGCATTAAAGCTCCCTTTTTAGGCTCAATTATTTCATCAAGCCTCTGAGCTCGTTCGCAAAACCGATACCCGCTTCACTGTAGATATTGAAGGCGAAATCGACATCAAGCGATTGCAAGGCTTCCACTTCATCAGTGTACTTGGACGTCGCCGCTATCCTGCCCTGATATCCCATCTCCTGCAGCCGTTGTGCCGCAGCCAGATTAGCATCATGGGTTGGCAGGGTCAGCAGCACCCACTCCAGATCATCGATCAATCCAGGCGTCCGTGTCCAGAAATCAGGGTTGGTTGCGTCCCCACTAATTACGTTTCTGCCGGCTTCTTGATGCTCTAGTGTTTTTTGAGGATCAATTTCTACACCCACTAAATCCTTTCCAAGGTCTTTCTCGATTGCACTGAATGCCGCCGATCCCATTCGTCCCATACCAAATACCACGACCCTAATATGATCCAGGTACACATCCTCTTCACCCGATAAACGTCGTTTGCGCTCAAAATTCTTAAGCCTGGAGCGCCAGCCCTGATAAATCGTATCACGCACATTCACTATGGGCGCAGAAATCATAAATGATAACGATAAAACAATAGCAAAAACCGCTAACCACTCCTTGGGTAACCAGCCAGTAGCGGCCGCTAATGCTCCCACAATCAGTCCAAATTCACTGTAGTTGGCCAGATTTAGCGAGGTTCTCCAGGAGGTACTGGCACGCAGATAAAACACACTGAATAAGCCAAAATACAATGCTACCTTTATTGGAAGGAATACTAAAAAAACCAGCGCTGCAAGTAATTCGCCCCAGCCCGGTAAGGCAGTCATACCGACACTGAGGAAAAATCCAACCAGGAACAAATCCTTGAAACTGAGGAGGGCCTTGGCCAGTTCACTCGATTTACGATGATTGGCGAGCAACATTCCCAGCACCAGTGCACCCACATCACCCTTCATACCGACCAGCTCGAAAATGTCAGCACCGCCAAGGGCTAGCGCGATGCCAAACAGCACCAGTAACTCACCATGGCCGGTTTTTTCCAATAATGAATATAACAGGGGTCTGAGCGGAATTAGTAAAAACAGGGCCAAAGCCCACATTGAAGGAATTTTACCTGTGGTCACGGCTAGAAATATCACCGCTGCTACATCTTGAACCACCAGTACACCTACCGCGATACGACCATGATTTGCGCTCACGGCGCCGAGTTGATCAAGAATCTTGATCGCGAAAACCGTACTGGAAAAAGATAATGCAAACCCAATTAACACGGAGGTCATAAAATCGAGTTTGAAAAACAGGGGCAGACCGGTAAATGACAGTGTAAACACTAATCCGGCGATCATTAATGTGGTTAATATCATGTGAATAGATGCCACACCCCACACCTCGGGGCGCGCCAGTTCACGTAACTTTAGTTTAAGACCGATTGAAAACAGGAGCAAAGTAATGCCAAGGTCCGCGGTAGTACTCAGGAATTCTCCACCTTCTGCACCTAAAGCGTTGAGTAGGAATCCGGCCATCAGAAACCCAATCAAGGGTGGTAATCCGATGAGTTTAACCAGCAGGCCACAGCAAAATGCAATCGCAATCCAGAGCGGATCGCTGGGATGAATCGAGAGCAGTAAGGATTCCACAGACAGGCCTAAGCGTTACATTAGCAGGTGATAGACCAAATTATAGACCATTTAATCGAACCATTAGGCTTTAAAGCCATTGTATTTACCCAGTTTTAAAATGAAGAAAATCATCTCATCCTTTTTTCTTTGGCTCAAGTTTCACTTTTGTATCACTGAGTCATTTTAGAGGGACTAGATCCTGACAGTTTCGAGGTGGTTGAACATCAACCGATCCTGCATGAGGTCCACCACTCCCCCATAACAAGATATTCGCGATAACTTAAATAACAACGAACTATTTGACACAAGTCCTATCATCGTTATAGCGATATCCTGTACCTTTGGTCTATCCAGTTTATTTGTGTCTCAAACCTAGAGGCACATCATTTGTTACTTAGATTTTAACGAGATCAACATGGACAGCAAAATAGAGACAGCCTTAAACCGTCTGGACGCCATACTACCGCTACTATCGGGTCTTCAAGCGCTCAGCAATGAAGATGCCAGTTTATACTGTAAGCTACTCAACAGCTATGTAGAACAGGGTAGAACCCTGTACCGAGATGAGGTGGCCAATGTCGTGGGTAACGCAGAACAATCATTGAACAATGTGGTAGATAGCAAATTGATTGTATTGGACTCAGAAGGTAACCCATCTGGAGCCTACCCTTTTACCTCCCAAGAACGTGAACACAAAGTACAGATTAATGGAGTAACAGTGCACTGCATGTGCGCTCTGGATGCGCTTTCGGTCAGCCCGATGTTTAACCAGCCTACAGTCATCGACTCAGAATGCCGAGTGACCGGTAATAGTATTCATATCGAGCAGAACGGCTCTAGTTTCACTGACGGCACACTGGATGCGTGGTTTGG
>JAAUXZ010002721.1_pt1 | contig 40764 bp, 32 predicted proteins | sample 7278131 | NCBI WGS metagenome assembly JAAUXZ01 (sample SAMN14350119, study PRJNA611818) | marine sediment metagenome | isolation source: surface marine sediment (3m) | place: French Polynesia: Moorea | collected 2018-08 | reverse complement strand
TTATGTGGCCTGGCTCATTCGCGGGGGCGTTCTGATGAGTACCATGCTCTCTTCTCTGCCTGCCTGGCAAATTGTCGATCCTCTGCCGGTACTTGCTCGTACCCGAAATCAAGGGCTGGATCTGGATGACGATGACGATTCACTGGAATCGATGATTGAGCATCAATCGGATTCGGCCGATGAACATAATCAGGAAGCCGCTTCAGCGGATGAGGCAGACAAGATTAAAGAGAAGACGAAAGGTTGATCATGATCAGGTTTAACACAAAAGCACGAATTGCATTTGGGCAGGTCGGGCTGATTGCCAGTGTTCTACTTGCCGCAAGCTTTATCGGCCTGGTGCCTGATGAAAACTCAGCAATCCGCGAGGGACGTGCAGCCCTTGCAGAAGCCATTGCAGCAAACAGTTCAGCCTTGTTGACTCAAAAGGATCTTCGCCGTCTGGAGAACGATCTCAGATTCGTGGTGGAGCGCAATGAATCGTTGCTTTCCGCCGGACTGCGCATGGAATCTGGCCGTCTGGTGGCCAGTGTGGGTCCGCATAAGGAGATCTGGCAGCGTGAATCGACTGACTACTCGACTGATTCACAGATCAAAGTGCCGATCTGGGCGGGCTCATCCCGTTGGGGCTATGTGGAACTCTGTTTTGAGATGTTGCGTGGCGACAATTTTTTTATGGAGTTGGTAAAGGATCCCATAACGCCCCTGATTGGTTTTATTGGCCTGATGAGTTTCATCGTCTTCTATTTCTATCTTGGCAAAATGTTGAAACATCTGGACCCTTCAAAGGCGATCCCAGGTAGGGTCAAATCCGCTCTCGATAACATGGCTGAAGGATTGCTTGTGCTCGACAGTAAAGAGCAGATCGTACTGGCTAACCGTGCATTCAGTACATTGCTGAATAAAAAGTCAGAGGAATTGATGGGTCTACGCCTTTCAGCGCTACCCTGGTTAACCAATGATGGAGGTGATCTGGCAGATGATGAACGCCCCTGGCACCTTGCCCTGAGTAGTGGCGAGACATTGGTCAATCAACGAATTCGTCTGATGATGCCTGATGGATCCCGTCGTAGCTTCATGATCAATTGTTCACCCGTGCTTGGCAGCGGTAAGAAGCATGCAGGTGTGTTGGTCAGTTTTGATGACGTCACGCAACTCGAAGAGAAGGAGGTCGAGCTTATCAAGTCGAAGGAAGAGGCGGAGGCGGCAAATCATGCCAAGAGCGCCTTCCTGGCCAATATGAGCCATGAAATTCGCACGCCGATGAACGCCATTCTGGGTTTCGCCGATTTGCTCAAACGGGGTTTCAGCCAGGATGCGGAGGAAAGTCGACGATATTTGGAAATCATCCACTCCAGCGGCAAGCATCTGCTCGATTTGATCAACGACGTACTGGATCTTTCTAAGGTTGAATCCGGTAATTTCGAGATTGAGAGTATTCGTTTCAACCCCTATAGCGTTATTCAGGATGTGGTGCAGGTGTTGAATATCAAGGCACGTGAAAAAGGTCTGACGACTGATTTCCGAATTGAAGGCGAGGTTCCGCAAGAGATTCAGAGTGACCCGGCTAGACTCAGACAGATTGTCACCAACCTGATGGGCAATGCGGTGAAGTTTACCGAGCAGGGTAAAGTGGAAATTGTAACGAGAGTTGTGCGTGGCGACCAGGCTGTACGATTTGAATTTGAAGTCATCGATACGGGCATCGGCATGAATGAAGATGCCCAACAACGGATATTTGATCCCTTTGTACAGGCGGACAGCTCAGTCACCCGCCGCTTTGGTGGAACCGGTCTTGGACTTTCGATCAGCCGAAAATTTGCCCGTGCTATGGCTGGTGATATCCAGGTCGAGAGTCAGTCTGGCGCCGGCAGTCGCTTCATTGTGTATTTTCAGACACCGGTTATTGAAGGGATTGGCTGGCTTTCGGGTGCGCAAGCATTGGCATCTGTCACCACCAACAGGATGGAAACAGCTGCAAGCTGGAACTTCCCCAAGGCGCGTGTGCTGGTGGTCGATGACGGACCGGAGAACCGGGAGCTGGTAAAACTGGTACTGGATGATCATGGCCTGATGATCGACGAGGCAGGCAATGGCCAGATCGCCGTGGAGATGGCGAGCCGGAATGAATACGATGTGATTCTGATGGATGTGCAAATGCCGGTGATGGATGGCTTTACCGCAACCCGCACACTGCGGGATACAGGCATTCAGGCGCCGATCGTCGCCCTGACCGCCAATGCCATGAAAGGGTTTGAACAGGAGTGTTTGGATGCTGGATATTCAGACTATATTTCCAAGCCCATCGATATCGATCATTTTCTGGCGCAAATGGCCGAATTGCTCGATGCAAACCCTGCACAAACTCAAGCTCAACAGAGGACGACCTGGAATGGAGAGATCGCAAAACAGCAGACTGCGGACAATACACCCACCAGTACAAAATCACTCAGCAGCCAGGACCCAAGATTTGCTGAGCTGGGTAAGCGTTTTCTGCAACGCCTGGCTGGGCAGTTGGTTGAGATGGATCAGGCCTGGTCTGATCGTGATTTCAGCAAACTCGCAAGTCTTGCGCACTGGCTCAAAGGTGCCGGCGGCACCGTTGGGTTTGATGCATTTAGCTCGCCTGCATTGGCATTGGAGGTAGCCGCCAAGTCAGGCGATGAAAACGCAATTGAGATAAAACTCAATAGATTGCGTCAAATTGCGGCACAGACAAGCAGTGGGCAAGCTGTGGAAGCAGAAACCAAAAAGGAAGCCAACGCACCTGAGAAATCATCAAATACAGACACGTTGGTTCGTCAATCACCTAGTGGTGAGCAAATAGTTTCGCGTCTTGCGGGGCAGGAACGCATGCATAAAATGATCAAGATGTTCATTTTGCGTCTCAGAAAAGAGACAGAAAACATGCAAACCGCCTTTGAACAGGGTGGTTTGCAGACGATCGCAGAAAGTGCTCGCTGGCTGAAAGGGGCCGGCGGTACTTTTGGATTTGATGACTTTACTGAGCCGGCAAAGCAACTGGAAGAACATGCGAAAAACGGCGAGCGTAATTCGGTTCCTGAGGTCCTTGATTGGTTGAAGCAACTGGCCAAGGCAGTTCAAGATCCTACTGTGAATGACGCTAAAATCACCGATAGCGAAGCAAACCCTGCCTTGAGCCGCGTGTAATAGCATAGTAGAACTGGTATGGCCATTGAACCTATAGTCCAAACTACTTCTGACGTACTGAATAAGTGCGATCAGGCCGATTCGAATGGATTCTACAAGCTGGGTCAGGAATTCGAGCAGCACAAGGATGCGACCATCATGATGGTCGATGATGAGCCACTCACCATGGAAGTGGTAAAGATGTTGCTAGAGGATGCCGGTTATCGCAACTTTATACTGGTGGAAGACTCCACTCAGGCTGTAATCAAGATTCAGGAGCAGCGTCCTGATCTCTTATTGCTTGATGTGATGATGCCAGAGGTCTCGGGCTTTGACATCCTCCGCGAACTGCGTGGGCTGGAAGATTTCACCCATCTCCCGATTGTTATATTGACCTCTTCTTCTGATTCAGACACCAAGTTAGAGGCCCTGGATCTTGGTGCAACAGATTTTCTCAGCAAACCTGTGGATCCCAGTGAGCTTGCTTTGCGGCTTCGGAATACCCTGGTAATAAAGGCTTATCAGGATCAGCTTGCGTATTACGATGGCGTGACGGGGCTGCCGAACAAAACCTTGTTTCTCGATCAGGTAGACTGGGCTCTCCAAAGGGCGCAGCGTCAGAACAATCAGCTGGCCGTTTTGCATCTTGAGGTTGGCGGTATCAAACGCATCATAGACACCTTCGGTCCCAACATCGGTGATCAGGTGATTCGGGATGTAGGGCAAAGGTTACAAAGCTGTGTTCGCATGACAGATAACGTCAGCCAGGGTGGATTAGGTGGTGAACCTTGGGGCAGTGTATTTCGTTTGGGATCAAATGAATTTTCAATCTTATGTCCAAGCGTACGTCACGCCTCCTATGCCGCAGTGGTTGCAAGCCGTATATTGGATGTCATGAAGAGTCCTTTTGATGCTGATGGTACGGAAGTCTATCTGACCTCAAACATCGGTATCACCAGCTTCCCGGATGACGGTGATGTCAGTACCGATCTGGTCAAACACGCAGTTAACGCGGCCGCTCATGCCAACACTAAAGGCGGTGACCGCTTTGAGTTCTACTCCAGCAAATTGAGTGTGAGTTCTCTGAATCGTATGCGCATGGAAGCCGATCTCAGGCACGCTATCGAAAACCACAAGCTAGAGCTTTACTACCAACCACAAAATTGTTTGGCTTCCGGTGTGATTACCGGTTTGGAAGCACTAATACGCTGGAGAATTGATGATGATACCATGAGACCACCTGGTGAATTTATTCCTCTTGCGGAAGAAACTGGACTGATAGTGCCAATTGGATCCTGGGTTATCGAAGAGGCATGCAGACAGATAGCGACATGGCAGAAAAAAGGTCTATCGATCCATGTCTCTATGAATGTCTCTGCCAAACAATTCACTGATTCTGACCTGGTAAACGTTGTTAATAAAGCTCTGAAAAAGAGTAGTATCGATCCTACGGATTTGACATTGGAAGTCACCGAAAGCCTGTTTGCTAAGAATACCGATAGGATCGTGGCGGTCTTGGAGAAATTGCGCAATCTGGGTGTGAAGATTGCCATCGATGATTTTGGCACAGGGTATTCCTCATTGAGCTATCTTAAGCATCTACCAGTGGATGAACTGAAAATTGATCGCAGTTTCATCATGGATATCAAGAAAAGCCGAAAAGACCGTGCGCTAGTCAAGGCAACCATCTTTCTTGCACACGAGTTTGGACTTAAAGTTGTCGCAGAGGGCGTCGAGGAACAAGAACAGCTGGAGTTTCTCAACAAGGTTAAATGCGATGTCTACCAGGGATTCTACTTCGCCCGCCCAGCTCCAGCAGAGGAGATCGACAGTTTGCTGGAGAATAGATCTGATTGTGAGTCTGATGCCAAGAAAATTGTCTGATTCTTGTGTTTTAAGATAACCGATCTGATCGACCCTATCCTATTTGTAGCTTATCTGCAGAGCTATTTATCAGGCCCTAGGAAGAAATAAGGCCAATCCACCATATTTACCCTGTTGCCGTGCCCCACAATGGCTACATAGAAAGATAATGCTTGAGGGAGTTTGCTGGCTTATTAAAGTCATGCGGTTGGCATTGCGGATGCCCGTCTAACCTATTGAATTGAATAAGGTTGGTATTCGGACCTACCCCTCATAATGCTGGAGTCGGTAGTTCGAATCTGTCCCTTGCTACCATACACTTTTCCAGAGGCGTATAGCCACCCTTGTGGCTTTCAGGTTTCGTTCTGTCCCGTTATCCCCGAAACAGAGATTCGGCAGCGTGAGGATTGTTTTAATTTATGTATGTGCGGATCTGGGATTCAGGCAAGTACGCCTATAAAGATCTAAAATAATCAACGAATTACTCAGCCAGCCCGGTTACAACGCCCCAGCGTTTTCTGCATATCCTAAGCTATATCACAGCTACGGGTATGGGTGATTGGACAGCTCCTCATGATCTGATCTTGTAATGCAAAGATATGAACGAGACGTGATGATGGCCTTTTACACCGCATGGATCAGATAGGTGCGGCGGGTGGTATGCAGGATGTCCTCGAATTCCTGCATGTTCTGCTCCAGCAGTTCGACCAGGTGTTGTCTGTTCTCCAAGTCCTGAATCAACAAGTCTCGTTGCTCGACCAGAGCCTTGAGTTCAGCCTTATCCTGCAGCCAGCTGATAGGCAGGACCTGATGCTCGGGTTCAATTTCCATCTCCTGGTGTTTTTGATGGAGTCTATCTTCGGTACTGGCCAATTCCGCAACCTTTTCGGCATATAACTGGAGCTGGTCATCACGCAGTTCAAAGATATTATCGACCCCCTCTTCGATCCACTGTTGGATTTCGTTGAGATGGCGTTCCTTCAAAATCTGCACGCCCTTGATCGAGTCGGGCATGCTGAGCAAGTGCTTGAAAATACCTAACCAGCTCTTTTCACGGTTTTTGTAGAGCTGATTCATGTAGTGCAGGAGTTGTCCGATGACTTCACTGTAGTCATAGGAGGAATGGTTCTGACTGACGACTTGGATCACGCTCGCATAGTTGGCAGCCGTATCCGCAAAGACCTGATTATCCCGATGGCTTAGCCCGTGAGTGTAGATCTCGGCGAGGCGGTCAAGTAGACAGGTATAACCATCATCTAAGATCTGGTTTTGTTGCGACTGGAGAAATTGCGAGATCTCGCCGAGAATCTCCTTGGGCTGGTCGGTGTCATGTACCTCCCGTTGGTGGGTAAGCAGAGATTCCAAATCGTCAAAATAGTGCTTCAAGCCACCGCATGCACGATCCCGGGGATGTGAACCGTCCTTCCCGATTCGAATAGGGAACACACCCGCATTCTCAGCTGGAGACTCAGCCTTGAAGAAGGTGTTTTCGTAAGATTCGTGGGGTCGCATGCTGTTCACCAGTTGATGCACTCAATATACCAAGGATTATACAATGCAAAATTAATGTTTCCTAATATACCAGTTCACTTATTTGTGACAATGTGTTTCCTCTCAGAACAACTCTTTAATCGACACAGAGGGCAAGATCTTGAGTCAAAAAACCATGCTTTTTCCAAAAAAACATTAATAAATCATTGAAATAAAATAGATTTACTATTTATCGATATTTTTCATACAATACGCTGTTCAAGAAATCGACCAGAAATGTGAGCCGCATCACATTGAAACAAAAGGGGCTGTCCATGTCTTCAATCTTCCAAACCAGTCGGATCTTAACGCTCTTCATGCTTTTTTTTCTGCCCGGCCTTGTGGTGGCGGAAGAGGGAAGCCTCGACGCCGCCAATACCGGTTGGATCATGACTTCCACCGCGCTGGTGCTGTTCATGACGCTGCCGGGTTTGGCCATGTTTTACGGTGGTTTAGTGCGGGCAAAGAATGTCCTGTCGGTGTTGTTACAGTGTTTCGCGATCGCCGGAATCTCCACGATACTTTGGTTTGTGGTGGGCTATAGCTTGGCCTTCGGTGAGGGGAATGCTTGGATCGGTGACTTCAGCAAGGTGCTCATGGCGGGCATTGGAAGAGAGACCCTGAGCGGCGACATCCCGGAATCCATCTTTATGCTGTTTCAGATGACCTTTGCGATCATTACGCCGGCGTTGATCGTGGGTGGTTTTGCGGAGCGCATGAAATTCTCCGCCATGTTGCTGTTCAGCGCCATCTGGTTATTACTGGTCTATGTACCTATCACCCATTGGGTCTGGGGGGGCGGCTGGCTCGGGGCGATGGGACTGTACGATTTCGCCGGTGGCACGGTGGTGCATATCACCGCGGGTGTGGCGGCCTTGGTGGCTGCCATCATGATGAAACCCCGCGAGGGATTCGGGACTGCTGCCTCGATGCCCCACAACATGACGATGACGATTGCAGGTGCCGGTATGCTCTGGGTTGGCTGGTTCGGCTTCAATGGCGGCAGTGCCCTGGCGGCGAATGGTGATGCGGCGATGGCCATGCTGGTCACCCATATCTCCGCCGCAACCGGGGCCATGACCTGGATGTTCCGTGAGTGGATCAAATTTGGTAAACCCAGCGCGTTGGGTGCAGTCACCGGCATGGTCGCGGGACTGGGTACCATCACTCCGGCCTCCGGCTTCGTGGGACCTGCCGGTGCCTTGGTGATCGGCTTCGCAGCCGGTGTCGTTTGCTTCTCCGCGACTAACTATCTCAAGCAGGTGTTGAAGATCGACGACTCGCTGGATGTGTTCCCGGTACATGGTGTGGGAGGCATCCTTGGTACCTTGTTGGCAGGTGTTTTCTCGGCCACCAGCCTGGGCGTTTTCTCCGGTTATGGTTTCGCTGACGGTATCGAGACCATGGGCGGTCAGCTCTATGTGCAGTTCATCGGTGTAGTCGCAACCGTTGTGTTCACTGCGGTGGTGACATTCGTGATCCTGAAGCTTGTGGATATGCTGGTCGGCCTGCGCGTCACCAGGGATGAAGAGATTGAAGGCCTGGATATCGTGCTCCACGAAGAGCGTGGTTATTTTGACCTCTAATTTTCATCTCAGTCGCCCACCCGCAGGGTGGGCGAGCCGGTTACAGCGGCCGTTGGGCTTTTATCTGCCGGCAACAAAAACCACCACCCAAGCGCAATGGCCAGGTTTCGCATCTGGGTATTCGGCATCCTCGCTGCCAATTCCAACAGGATCGGCATGCTGGCGTGGGATCCTATAGATTGGGAGAGCTGTCGAGGCGGGGCATCCGATATGCCTGGGTTTGCCGAAGTCTTGTCTAGGATCAATCCAGCAGAGTGCCGCCGACAAAATTACCTGGTGCGGTGAGCCGGTCGATCTCGGCGAGTGTCATGGGATCGAGGTCGATGGATGCCGCCAACAGGTTTTCATCGATCCGTGCCGGCTTGCGAGTCCCGGGGATGGGGAAGATGTCCTCGCCCTGATGCAGCAACCAGGCCAGGGCGAGCTGAGCAGTCGAGAGGTTGAGGTTATCGGCGATGCCGGCGATCTTCTCGATGCACGTCTTGTTGACTGCGAAGTTCTCGTTGCTCAGCTTCGGATTGAACAGACGGAAGTCTTGCGCCTCCAGTTTGTCGAGTTTGCCAGTGAGAAACCCACTGCCCAGGGGCGACCAGGCGACCAAAGCGATTCCCAGTTCTCTCAAGGTCGGCAGCAGTTGCGTTTCGGCCTCACGCCGCCACAGGGAGTATTCGTACTGCACGGCGCTGACTGGATGCACTGCATGCGCTCTTCTGACCTGTTCGGCGGTGACATTGCTCAGACCGAGATAACGGACCTTGCCGGCCTGCACGGCCTTGCCCATGGCCGACAGGGTCTCTTCGATCTCAACCTCAGGATCTGGGTAGTGCAGATACCAGAGATCAAAGAAGTCGACCCCCAGGCGCTGCAGGCTGTCATCCAGGGCTCGGCTGGCGTATGCCGGAGAGGCATTGACATTGAGGCTGAAGCCCCAGCCAGTGGGTACCTGCCGACAATTCACCTGATTATCGAAGGTCAGGCCGAATTTGCTGGCGAGGAACGGCTTGTCTGTTCGGCCTGTCAGGCTCTTGGCGATCAGCCGTTCATTGTGTCCTTCACCATAGGCGTCGGCGGTATCGATCATCAGACCCCGGTCCATGGCATGGCTCAGGGTCTGGATCGCAGGGCCCTCTTCCGCAACACCATAGAATCCCTCCAGGACCATCGCGCCATAGCCGAGACGGGGCAGCAGGGGACCATTGTGGCCAAGCGGGGCTTTCAACATTGGAGTCTCTCCTGGTCTATGGACTGTTGAGTTAACTCTAGCAAGCCCTTATAGTTTCCAAAAGATCACATAAAATAAATTCAGTGTTTCCAGTTAGGAATCAATGGTGGATTTGATACAACGCCTGGTGCTCTTCTCGGAGATCGTCGAGCAGGGTAGCATCTCAGCCGCAGCGCTCAACCGGGGTATGACGCGCTCGGCGGTCAGCAAACAATTAGCGAGACTGGAGCAGGAGACCGGTGTACGCCTGCTCAATCGCAATACCCGCAGCATGTCCCTGACCGGCCCTGGACAGATGCTCTACGATCAGGCGCTGCGGGTTCGGGAGAGCCACCGGGAGACCGCCGCTCTGATTGCCGGCCTGGGACAGCAAGTCAGGGGTGAGCTGCGTCTGGCAAGCTCCTTTCACTTCGGCAGGTTCTACCTGACCGAGGTCCTGCGCGGATTTGCCGAGCGATACCCGCGAGTGACTTTGAATCTGCAACTCAGTGATCGAATCAGCGACATCGTCTCGGATAACATCGATCTGGCGATCCGGATCGGTGGTCTGCAGGATTCCCGCCTGATCGCCCGTCAGTTTTGCAACAACCCGGTGGTAATGGTGGCTGCGGCGGAATATCTGGAACGGTATGGGATGCCCGGGCGAATGGAGCAACTGACTCAGCTGCCGTGCGTGGTCTATGCAGGTGGCGGGGTTGCCATCGATCATTGGGCCTACAGGCTGCACGGAGAAACCAAACGCGTTCAGGTTCAGACCGCTTTCAAGACCAATGACGGACAGCTCCTACTGGATGCCTGCGAGTCTGGATTCGGGATCGGCCTGTTGCCCACCTATGTGGCCGCACAAGGGATCCGCAACGGCAGGTTGCAGGTCGTATTGCCCGAGGTAAAGCTGGAGGACTATGAGTCCATATATCTGGTCTATGCTTCCAGGCTATATATGTCTCCCGCATTGAGTGAATTTATCGACCATCTCTGGCGTTGGGTTCAGCAGCATCCCATTCCCGGTATCAAGACCCTGCTGGCAGGTGGCTGACAGTGGTTCCCGACTGTGCATAGTGTCTCTGTCACCGCAAGTATCGGGTGGTTTGCATCATCGACATGAGCCACATTACGAGATAGGTCTAAGTGAGGGCATTGTGTGTATGGATCGGTCACTGGCAATTCAAAACAGACAGTATCAAACGGTCGCCCTGGCCATCGAGTACATTCGTGCTCATGCCAGACGGCAACCCTCACTCAAGGAGATTGCCGCTGCAGTCAACTTCAGTGAATACCATTTGCAGCGTGTTTTCGCCAGCTGGGCGGGAATCTCACCGAAACGCTTTCTCCAGTATCTCACCAAAGAGCATGCCAAACAGGCCCTGCATGAATCGCTGGATGTGCTCAGCGCGACTCAAGACGCGGGCCTGTCCAGTCCCGGCCGTTTACACGATTTGATGATCACCTGTGAGGCGATGACCCCGGGGGAAATCAAACAAGGGGGGCGCGGTGTCAGCCTGACCTATGGCCTGGCCGATACCCCGTTCGGCACGGGATTGATCGCCTGGACGTCGAGGGGTATCTGTAATATGGCATTTTGTGAGGATCAGGGTGAACAGCAGGCGCTGGGGCTGCAGTCGCAATGGTCAGCCGCAACACTCGTGCGAGATGATGATGCGGCATGTGGGTTGTCGGGGCGTATCTTCCCGTCCGATCCCAGGCCCGGCAAGCTTTCCGTGCTGCTGCATGGCACTAATTTTCAGCTCAAGGTCTGGGAGGCGTTGCTGCAAATCGGCTCCTCCCGCATCGTCTCATACAGCACGCTAGCCCGCATGGCCGGCTCGCCAAACGCTCAGAGAGCGGTGGGCAGTGCCCTTGCCGCGAACCGGTTGGCCTATTTGATTCCCTGCCACCGGGTGATTCGTGAATCGGGTGATGTGGGTGAATATCGCTGGGGCGGCCAGCGGAAACTGGCAATCCAGGCCTGGGAAACCGCCAGATCCACCCGGCAGATTACGGCCAGGGGTGAATGACTCGGTAAGCGGTTCTACCTGACCTGCGCAATGAATCTGACTGGTACGCTGCTATGCTTCGGTCATTTCGTGCACATGCTGAGCTGCAGCGGATCGCTGCCCAACGAGTTCGCGGAGTCGCTGCAGGGCGAGCCCGAGTTTCACCAGAAGCAAGGTATGTAGGGTGTCGCTATGCTGATACAGAAGCTCGACATGGATACACCTCTCGTCCTACCCCTGAGTCCGGGTGAGGATGGGATAGTTCTGGTATGCCAACAGGGGTTTTCCAAACGGCACGCTGTCACCCGCCATGACCGGATTGATCTCCCGTACGCATGGCCCGCCAGATGCCCGCCCGGACGAGCACCTTGATCCGGGCGAGATCGGTAATGGAGAAATCGCGACCATTGTTCATCTGTACGAACAGACCCAGATCGTTCGGCATCACCCGATAACGGGTTTCGAGCGGTCCCTGTGCAGACTTCGGTTTTTTCATGCCTGCAGTCATAAACATCCAAAGCAATCGCGGAAAGAAGTTTGTCTTCTATACATCGCCATGCGGTGGTCAATGGTTGTATTGTGAATGCATCATGTGCTTCTCTCCATGAGAGCGGCGTGGCTGGCCCGCAAGGGGGTGATGAGGTGTAGTGCCTGGTCAGTGGAGAGCGGGCTTTCCGTTGCTGTTTGATCCAGGCATCCTCGCGAACGATGAGCAGAACAAAGATCACCAGAAACGCTGGATTGGGGATGATGTGAATCAGTGATTTGAATCACCCGTTATCGCTGATATCGAACTGTGCGATCACCAGTTCATGTTGATCGTCCTGCGCGAAATCCCGGGTAAAGTGCACATTGCTTGAATGCACATGCACACTCACTTCATCCACATGGTCATGGTGCAGATTGTGAACATGCAGGGTTATCCCTTGAGCCCAGAAGCATGATCAGCGCAATCTGCATGGTCTTCGAGGCTTGCGGGATTATAGTCATCGTTCGCAGATTGCCTTACACCTTAAATTATGAGTCAGTCTAGCTTGCGGCAGTCAAGTGCTTGCTGTCACCAGCTACGCGGTATTGCATGTTGGTTTAAAAGCGGTTAAGTAACGGCTTGCATAGAGCCATATGCTCGAGTTGAGTATCTGCACAAATCTGCATGCTGGATTTTGCGAACGCAGTTACTGATTCCCTCGCCCAATCCAGCCTTCCTGCAAGACGATTGGCTTCTCTTGAGGGTATTCAGTCTGTTCGGTCAGAGGAAATTGGCGAGATCGATTCCCAGCTCACTGGGTGAGCGAACCCCTTTGATTTTATCCACCAGTTCCTTGGCGAGATCCAATTCAGTGACCCGGACATAGCCGTTCTGTTTGGTGTTGTAGATGATGCGTAACTGTGGGCGGAGCATATTCGCACCCTGCTCCATGACAATGCCGACCCGACCCGAGTCCAGTTCAACCAGTGAGCCGACGGGGTAGATGCCAAGGCATTTAATGAATTTCTGTACCAGTTCCGGATTGAAATGGTCCGGGCACCACTCCAGGAGCTTTTTCAAGGTCACCGCGGGTTCCCAGGCATCCTTGTAAACCCTCACCGAGGTCAAGGCATCATAGACGTCGACAATCGCTGACATCTGTCCGACGAGGCTAATCTGGTCATCTTTCAGGCCGTGCGGATACCCGCTGCCATCCATCCTCTCATGATGCAACAGGGTGACGTCCCTCGCCACTTGGCTCAATCCGGTATGTTCCTTCAGCAATTGATCGCTGAAATCCACATGTTGGCGCATCACACCAAACTCATCCCTGTCCAATTTGCCTGGCTTGTTGAGGATCTTGTCAGGTACCAGCGTCTTGCCGATGTCATGCACCATACCACCGATGGCCACTTGATGAATGGTCTCCTCATCCAGGCCGATCTCAACCGCAAAGGCCGTCATCAGACCGGCCACGCTCACGCAGTGCATGAACGTGTATTCGTCCTTGGTCTTGATCCGGCTGATCCCGGAAAAGGCATGGGAGCTGCGTATCGTGGACTGCACCATGCGTTCCGCCAACGGGTCGAGAGATTGCACTTCGACCTGTTTACCGAGTCGTGCGTCCCGCATCATGTTGTGGATCACACTGGTGGCCTCACGATATAGAGCCTTGGCGCGGGTCGACTCTTCGGCGACAGAGAGCCTTGAACTCTTATCCCGGTCGTTGGGTCCTTGCGGCTCTGAGATCAGCACTTCATCCGACAGGGATACATCTTGGATATCCACCCCCTTGAGCGTGTCGATGACAACCTCACGAATCCCAGAACTGGCAATTTTTTGAATGGTCTGGACGGTATCGACCATGAAGTGACTCTTGACGAAGGGATGATCCATCCAACTCCGGCCCAGGCTATGCACGTACATGCCTACGCGTAATTCACTGGTGCTGATTTTTCTGATCATTGCATCAATCTTGAACTGCCGTTGATCTGTTTGCCGAATTCGATTGGTTCGCAGTCATCCTGTTAGATCTGAATGTCTCGGATCACTATCTGCGCTTAGGGTTAATTTTGGGAACACTGCAGGCCCTAATACCTTAGTATCGGCGCTGCCTCAAAAATGTTGATGGTGGTGGGATGGGATTCGCTTCCTGCAGCGCGGAGACGAGGGGCTGCGCTGAACTGTGATTCCGCTGTCAAGCGTGGGGGGCGACAACCGGGTTCCTGTGTTCTGTGAAGGGCTGGGGATGATGCACGGCCCAGCCCTGGGCAAAGTCGATCCCCAGCGTGCTGAGTCTCTGCATGATGGCCTGGCTTTCGACAAACTCTGCAATGGTGCGGATTCCCGCAATGTGGCCTATGCTGTTAATCGCCTCCACGATGGCATGGTCCATCGGGTCCTCCAGCATGCTGCGAACAAATCCCCCGTCGATCTTGAGGAAATCCACATCCAGGGATTTCAGATAGGAAAATGAACTCATGCCGGTGCCGAAGTCATCCAATGCTACCTTACACCCGAGATGGCGCAAGGTTTTGATCAGGTCCAGGGCACAATCAAAATCTGAGATAGCGGCAGTTTCGGTGATTTCGAAGGTGATGCGATCGGGTGGAATGCCATACAACTGTAACTGCTCACGGATGTATTTTACCAGTTGGTCGTCACTCAGGGAGGTGGCGGATAGGTTGATGAAAAGGATGCCTGGGCTATTCCCGGCCAGTTCTTTGTGCATCTGAGCACAGGCGTGATGAACAACCCAGCGATCGATTTCCGGCATCAGGTTATATCTTTCCGCAGCGGGAATGAACTGGCCGGGCATGATGAGCGATCCGTCTTCCCGCACCATCCGTATCAGTACCTCATGGTGTGAGTCGGATCCTTGCAGAGACTGGATACGCTGGTGGTAGAGAACCAGCTTGTCCTTCTGCATGGCATGTTGCAGACGTTGAACCCATTGAATCTCACCGCGCCGCAGGCTCATCTGCTTATCACTTTCGGAATAGATATGCACCCGATTGCGCCCTTTGTCTTTGGCCGCATAGCAGGCCATGTCTGCAAGACTCATCAAAGCGGAGGCGTCTTCATTGCCGTTGACGCGTACCAGCCCGATGCTTGCACCCACCTTGAAACTCCGATCGCTCCAAATAAACTGATAGGTCCTGATGTTTTCCAGCACACTCAGGGCGATGCCCTCTGCTCGCTCCAGGGGGCAATTTTTCAACAGTACGCCGAACTCATCACCACCAAGGCGCGCCAGGCTGTCGCTTTCACGAATACTGCGCTGCATGCGCTTGGCAATCCGGCGTAACAGTTCATCGCCGGCGAGATGACCACAGGAATCATTAACCAGCTTGAACTGGTCCAGGTCGACATAGAGCAGGGCGTGTATTTCATCCTCGGTGCGGGCTGATTCCACCGCATTGTTGAGGCGGCGTTCGAACTCGACGCGATTCAGCAGTTCGGTGAGATGATCATGGTAAGCCATGTGATGAATCGTCGCCTGGGCTTGCTGGTGGGCACGGCGGTTTGCCGCTTCCCGCAACTCTCTCTCGATGGCCGGTAACAATCGAGTCAGATTGTGCTTCATCACGTAGTCATGAGCACCCGCCTTCATGGCGTCCACGGCAACCTCTTCACCGATACTGCCGGAGACCAAGATGAAGGGGATATTGGGGTCGTGCTGTTGGGCCAGGGCCAGAGCATCGTAGGAGTCGAAGCCCGGCATGTTGTGATCGGCGATGATCAGATCCCAATCGGAGGTCTCCAATGCGGTCTGCATGTCTGAGGCCGTGTCGACCCGCTGTGCCTCCGGCAGATAACCGCCGCGCTTCAGTTCGCGCAGGATCAACAGGGCGTCATCCTCGGAGTCTTCGGTGATCAGTACCTTTAGGCCGCGTCTCTCATTCTCGTCCATAAGATATCTCGTTCAGAACCAGCCAGTAGAGCCCCAGTTGTCGGGCCGCTTCGAGGAACTGTTCGAAATCCACCGGCTTGCGCACGTAGCTGTTGGCGCCCAGGTCGTAACTGCGCATGATGTCCTGCTCGTCATCCGAGGAGGTCAACACCACCACCGGTATGTGCCGGGTTCTGGTATCGGCGCGCATCCGTTCCAGCACCTGCAGGCCGCTCAGCTTCGGTAATTTCAGATCGAGGAGGATCACCTGAGGCAGTTCTGCGGGATCGCGTTGGTGGTATTCCCCCTCACAGAACAGAAAGTCGAGGGCCTCCTGGCCGTCACGCGCCACATCGATCCGGTTGGCCAGATTGTGCTTTTTCAGGGCGCGCAGGGTCAAGGCCTCGTCATCCGGATTATCCTCCACCAGCAGTAGGCACTTCTGCTGCATCTCGTCTCTCCTTGTTGATTATCGTTATGGCTTGTTTCGATCCGCCAACAGACCTTCAGTTTGGGGCGCCCCTTCCAGTGAGAAGTGGAAGCTGGCACCTGCGCCCTCCTGCGCCTCGGCCCATATCCTTCCGCCGTGACGGTGGACGATGCGCTGTACGGTAGCCAAGCCCACCCCGGTGCCGGGAAAATCAGTGGTACGATGCAACCGCTGGAAAGCGCCGAAGAGTTTGTCCGCATGGCGCATATCGAATCCTACCCCATTGTCTCGTATCGTGAAAACCTGTGGGTTGTCCGCTTCCCGGTAGAACCTGATACGGGAAATGGTTTCCCGGCTGGTGAACTTCCAGGCGTTGCTCAAGAGGTTGTCCAACATCACCCGCAGCAGCCGTGGGTCTCCAGCGACCTGCAGGTCATCACCCAGTTCGAACTCGATCTGGCGTTGTGGTTCGCTGGCTGTCAACTCGGCCATGATCGCTTGCGCGATCTCACCCATGTCGGCCTTCTCCACCAGCAGTTCGCCGCGGCTGACCCGTGACAACTGCAACAGATCGTCGATCAACATGCCCATGCGTTGGGCGCCGCCGCGCACCCTTTGCAGATAGTCGTGGGCGGTCGAGTCGAGCTGCTCGCCATAGTCCTCCACCAGGGCGAGGCTGAAGCCATCGATGGCTCGCAACGGGGCCCGGAGGTCATGGGAAACCGAATAAGAGAAGGATTCCAACTCCTTGTTGGATACCTCCAGGGCGGCGGTGCGCTCCCGCACCCGGTCCTCCAGATCCGCATTGAGCGCTTGTATCTCTTCCAAAAGCCGGTTGCGCTCCTGCTCCGCCTGGCGGCGTTGCGTGGTGTCGCTAGCCTGCAGCAAATAGAAGCTCAGTTCACCCGACTCATCACGGATCGCGGTGCTGGTGGCGTCGGCGTAGTGGATTTGGCCATCAGCGCCTTGAAATATATCTTCGGAGAAGATCGGTCCAGGGCTCTCGGCCGCCTCGGCCAGTCGCTTTGACCAGATCTCATGCCACTCCGGCAAGTCCTTCCACAGCGGTGACTCCCAGAAGGGACGTCCCAGGAAGTCCTCGCGGCGAGTCCCGGTGGCATGCAACAACAGCTCGTTGACATCCTGAGTGATGCCTGCTGGAGAGAGCAGCGCCATGAATTGAAACTGCTGATCGAACACCACCCGGTATCTGGATTCACTGGCGCGCAGTTCGGCCTCGGCCTGTTTGCGCTCGGTGATGTCCTGGGCGATGCCCGTCAGCTTGAACGGGTTGCCCGCTTCATCCAGGTTGCGGTAGGCCTTGCAATAGAGCCAGCGTTCCTCTCCATCGGGTCGAAAGATGCGGTATTCCATCTCGTGTTTGGCGCCGGTAGTGATGGTGTTCTGCAGCGAGCGCTCGACTCCCGGCCAGTCCTCCGGGTTGACCACCTCGGCGAGATAGGCGGGGCCGACAGGCTGATTCGGGTCGGTACCGAAGATCTGGTGAACCGGTGCTGACCAGTGGGCCAGGCCGCTGGCCACGTCCAGTTCCCACTGGCCCAGCTGGGCGATCTCTTCTGCCTCCAGCAGCTTGCGTTCACTCTCACGGATCTGTTCCAGCAGCTGGTTGCTGGTCAGGGCACTTTCCACCCGTTCTGAGATGGTGCGGAATAATTGCTCTTCGATGATGTGCCAGTCACGCCGATGGGAACACTGATGGACACCCAGCAACCAGGAGTCTCCTATCTGTGGCTGTAGGGCCATGATCATCAAGGTTCGAATCTGAAATTGAGCGAAATAATCGGGTGGGTCGAGCAGTTCTTCGATCTGCAGGATCAGCGGCTGCTGACTGTCCATGGCTGACTGGATCAATCCCATGTTGGTGTCATCCATGGGCAGTCGGGCACCTAACTCGGCTGCACCGGGATATGCTGGACGTGTGGATTCCACCGATACACTGAAGGTGTTTTCCTGGAGATCGCCCAGATGCATCAGCCAGGCCCGGTCGACCTGAAAGATCTCCAACACCATCTCGGTCAACTCCTGCAGCAGCAGTAGCGTCTGCCGGTCACCTTTGGTGAGGATCTTCGAGACCCGGTCCAGGCTCTCGAGAAACCAGGTGTGTTCACGCTCCCGTATTGAGGCCTCACGCCGTTCCAGGGCTGAACCGAGGGTCTCTGCAACGGTCTGCAGCAATTGGATGTCTTCGGCTGACCAGTTATTCTCGATGTGCTCAGAATCGAAGCCGATCACTCCCAGCAAGCGGCCTTTGCGCAGGATCGGTACATTGATCAGGGCTTGGATGCCTGATTTCAGCATGGTCTGGCGTAACGACTGCAGATCATCCGGCAGCTCGCTCGGCTGAGTGACATGCAGGGCCTCACCATTGGCAAAGCGCCGGAAAGCGCCCTGGTGATCAGTGATCGGGATTTGTTGCAGATCCATCTTATGGGGGCTTGCATCCTCTGCATACCATTCGTGGGTATTACTGAAGCTCCCTGACTGATGGTCGATCTCAAAGTAGTAGCTGCGAGCGGCACTGACCACCTTGCCCAAATAACCAAGTGTTCGATGGATGGTGGGTTCCAGGTCCTCCTCACCGGCCTGTGACAGTTCGGAGGAGACCTTGGCCAGGGTGGCCTCCAGACTCAGTCGGTAGTGCAGTTTCTGCTCTGCCAGTTTGCGTTCGGTAATGTCCCTGTCGACACCGCGGTAGCCGGCTGGCTGGCCCTGTTCGTCGAAAAAGGGTACGCCACTGGTTTCCAGGACCACCAGATGGCCGGCCTTGTGTCGGTTGACGTTTTCCAGGTTGACGATCGGTTCCAGTTGACTGACCAGCTGTTGGAACCTCTCAGCGACCCGCTCAGCCTCTGTATCCGGCATCAGGTCGAAGGGTGTACTGCCCAGGAGTTCCTCCGGTGCGTAGCCCAGCAACGCCTGGCAGCGTGGGCTGGCGTAGGTGTAGATGCCCTGACTGTCCACCTCCCAGATCCAGTCCTGACTGCTCTCCAGGAGATTTCTGAAACGTTCCTCGCTCCTTGCCAGGGCCTGCTCGGCCTGTTTGCGTTCGGTGATGTCACGTCCAACACCGATGATGGCGATGACTTGATTGTTCTCATCGAGCACGGCCGTATCCTGCCAACCCAGCCAACGCCAGCCGACCTTGGTCATGGCCCGTTGTTCCAGGTAGGCACTATGCGGTGGCCGGAACAGTTTCTCCATCTCCCGGGCTGTGGCTTCCCGGTCATCTTCGTGGACCAGAGGCATGAAGTTGTTATGCAATAGCTCGTCTTCCTGTTTGTCGAACAGGCTGCAATAGGAAGGACTGACGAACTGAAAACTGCCCTGCGCATCCACTTTGACGATCAGGTCGGTCTGATTCTCAACCAGTAGTCGGTATTTTTCCTCGCTCTCCCGCAATGCGGTCTCGGCCAGTTTGCGTTGGGTGACGTCTTCGTAGATCGCGACGATTTCTCCGCTGGGCAGCTTGAAGACGTAATTCTCCACCCACAGCGCCAAGTGGTTGTCTTGATAGTGACTCACCGGTTTGTGTTGCGGTTCGCCGCTGCGCCAAACCTGCTGAAAGACCTCGGACAGCCCCAAGTCGTCGACCCCGGGGAATATCTCCCGCACACTGCGGCCAAGCACCTGTTCCCTGGGTATACCGCCGATCCGTTCACCGGCACGGTTGTACTCCTTGAATCGAAAGTCCTCTCCGTCACCGATGACCTCGTAGACCGCGACGCCATCACTCATGTTTTCCACCAGCGCGCGATACAGGGCTTCATTTTCCTGCAGGGCCTGCTCCGTCTGTTTTCGCCGGCTGATGTCGGTATGAGTGCCAATCACACGCAGTGGTTTGCCTTCGGCATCCCGCGTAATGGCCTTGCCCCGGTCCAATATCCACTTGTAAGAGCCGTCCTTGCAGCGCAAGCGGTGTTCGTTTTCGTAATAGGGTGCGTTGCCACTCAGGTGTCTTTCCAGGTCGGCATAGCAGCGCTCTCTGTCATCCGGGTGAAGCCGAATGTCCCACTCCTCGAAATTGTTCGAGATTTCGTCCTCTGCATAGCCCAACATCTCCTTCCAGCGCTTCGAGAAGAAGACCTCATTGGTCGTTGCGTCCCAGTCCCAGACGCCGTCCCTGCTGCCTTCCAGGGCGAATTGCCAGCGCTCCTCACTCTCCCGCAAAGCGTTTTCCGCCAGCTTGCGCTGCAGCGCCATATCGTTGAAGGCCGAGGCGAGCTTGCCCATCTCGTTTCGAATGTCGAAGGGCAGTCTGTAATCCAGGTCGCCTGCGCTGAAGCGTTGGCTGGCGTCGAGCATCTTCGTCAGGCCGACACCGATGACTCGTGTCATGGGCAATACCAGAATCAACGTCAGCATTGACATGACGGCCAGCAGGCCGAGCACCATGACATGCACGATGAAATCATGCTTTTGTGTCCGCTCAATGACCTGGGCCTTGTGCTCGTTGATCTCAACCAGCAGTTCCTGCAGGCTGAGTCGGACCTGGTTGCTTAAACGGGTGGCCAATGCCTGACAGTCTTCGGGATCGGTGAGTTCGGTTGAGCCTTGCAGGCAGCTGTTTCGAGACCGCAAAAAGACATCCAGGCGGTCGCCCAGCGCGCGAAGCATGGCGGCTAAGCCCACCTGGGTCTGTGCATGCGGCAGCATTGTGTCGGTGATCTTACGCTCGAGATCTTGGTAAAGGGTTTGCCATCGACCAAGGTGCGGGCGGGCTTCGGTATTGTGCAACAGGTCCAGGCTCAGGATGTTGAGATTGACCGCATCCGCTTGTAGTGCGTCGATCATGGTGAGCTGATTTTGCTGGGATTGCATGGCGTGGTATTCCCACCATGCCAACGGATAGACGAACATCACTAGCAGGATGCTCAGTGCGGCCAGGGTCTTGAGTCGGGTCCGAATCATCATAGATGTTATGTGAATGAGTAGCTAACTGCTTGCGGAACGGCTTCTAGTGGCGCGGGATAGAGCAGAGTTAGAAAATCGAGTATCGACAATGATCGCATCGGACCTCCCGGTTGTCTCGAATCCGAATCTAGCAGGATGATATCGATCTTAGCCCCATATCCAGCATAAAAGAAGCCAGGAAGGTAAGTCCCAGACCGAATTTGCAATACAGCTCGGTGCACAGGATCTGGCCGCTAGAGGATTCTTTTGTTCACCTCGCGAGGTCGAAGCGGCCTCTTGCAAGGCCTTGAAACAAATCCTCGATCTGGGCGGGGCGCCTGCCGATCTTGCATTGTTGGATGGCCGTCAGGAACCTGGCCGACAGACGATCTGTGGGCATGTGCAAAGAGACGATATGGACAAGCGTTTGGTTTTATCCATCGGCTTGGCTTATGATACGCTGCTCTATTGTATGTCCCGGAGTTTTAAAGCATGGCGCGCGTTACTGTTGAAGACTGTCTTGATTATGTGGATAACCGGTTCGATCTGGTGCTGTTGGCGACTAAGCGCGCCCGTCAATTGGTGAACGGAGTGGATCCGCTGCTGCCCTGGGAGAACGACAAACCCACCGTGATGGCATTGCGGGAGATTGCTGACGGCCTGATTACTCATCAGGATGTCGAGGAGAAGCCGGAAGAGGACATCGTGATCGACGATGAGTTCAGTACCATGGATGTCTCTCCCATGATCCAACCCGGTCAATAGCCAATGTTCCGCCGACAGCCGATTCCGGCTGTCGGCCGTTCTCAATATCGAATTGGATCTTGCATACTGGGGGGAATTCGGCACAGAATCCGTAATAGGCCGCGTGACGGAGTGCTGAATGAGCAACCCCCTTGGTATTTCAGTCAATCGATCCGATGACAAACAGGATGCCCCGCGCTTCCTGATCAGCGACCTCTGCGTCTCACTCGAGGCTTATCTAAAGCAGGAACACATCCGTGAGGTCTACCGGGCCTATCTGTTCGGTGCCGAGGCCCATGCCGGCCAGCATCGCAAGACCGGCGAACCCTATATCTACCACCCGGTTGCGGTGGCGCAGATCCTGGCCGATATGCGCATGGACTACAAATGTCTGATGGCGGCCATTCTGCATGATGTCATCGAGGATACCCCCACTGCCAAAGAGCAATTGACCGAGATCTTCGATGCCGAGATCGCCGAACTGGTGGACGGGGTCAGTAAGCTCTCCAAGATCGATTTCAACTCCCAGGCCGAGGCTCAGGCCGCCAGCCTGCGTAAGATGCTTCTGGCCATGACCAAGGACATTCGGGTGATCCTGATCAAGTTGGCGGACCGGCTGCACAACATGCGCACCCTGGGGGTGATGAAACCGAAGAAGGCGCGGCGCATCGCCAGGGAGACCCTCGATATCTATGCCCCTATCGCCAATCGGTTGGGTATCAACAGTATTCGTCTGGAACTCGAAGAGCTGGGATTCGCCGCCCATTGGCCGATGCGCTACCGGGTTTTGAAGAAGGCGGTGGCGGACGCCCGGGGCCACCACCGGGAGCTGGTGGAGAATGTGCAGACCGCGATCCGCGGCCGGCTGGAGGAGGAGGGTCTGGCCGGGCATGTCTACGGCCGGGAAAAGCATTTGCTGAGCATCTACCGCAAGATGGTGCAGAAGAAGCTTTCCTTCTCCGAGGTGGTGGACGTTTTCGCCTTTCGTATCGTGGTCGACCGGGTGGATACCTGCTATCGGGCCCTGGGAGCGGTGCATAATCTCTACAAGCCGATGCCGGGGCGTTTCAAGGACTATATCGCCATCCCCAAGGCCAATGGTTATCAATCCCTGCACACCCTGCTGTTCGGCCCTCAGGGCATACCGATCGAGATCCAGATCCGCACCGAGGAGATGGACAAGCTGGCGGAGTCAGGCATTGCTGCGCACTGGATGTACAAGACCGGTGAGACCAATGGGCAGTGGGTAAAGTCCCGGGCCTCCGATTGGCTGCACAATCTGCTGGAGATGCAGCACGGGGTGGGGGATTCCATCGAGTTTCTCGAACATGTCAAGGTGGATCTGTTTCCCGACGAAGTCTATGTCTTCACGCCCCGGGGGCGCATCATGGTCCTGCCGATGGGTGCTACAGTGGTGGATTTCGCCTATGCGGTGCACACCGATGTGGGCAATACCTGCGTGGCGGCCCGGGTGGATCGACGCCTGGTCCCATTGCGCACCAAACTGTTCAATGGCCAGACGGTGGAGATCATCAATACCGAAACGGCCAACCCCAGCCCGGCCTGGTTGAATTTCGTGGTCACCGGCAAGGCACGGGCCAATATTCGCGCCTTTTTGAAGAACCTGCACAAGCAGGAAGCGGTGCGGCTCGGGCAGCGCTTGTTGGAGAGGGAATTGACCCTGCTCAGTCAGAGCCTGGTGAAGATCGGCGACGCGCAGATCAACCGGGTGCTCAAGGAGTACCGTCTGACCTCGTTCGATGATCTGTTGGCGGACATCGCCCTCGGCAACCGGATGCCCTTGTTGATTGCAAAGAATCTGGTGGGTGAAGACGTTGCAGTCACCGAAGACGTGCCAAACAAAGCGGACGAACCCTCCGGGGTGCTGTATATCAAGGGGACGGAGGGTATGGTGGTGAACTATGCCAAGTGTTGTCGGCCGATCCCCGGCGATGCGATTCTGGGGGTCTTCAATCCCGGTAAAGGCATCGTCATACATCGCCAGGGCTGCAGCAACCTGGGAGACTACGACAAGCACGGGCATAAATGGATCGAGGCCGAATGGGAGGCCAACGTAGATGCAGAGTTCGCCACGGAACTGCGGGTCGAAGCCGGTAATCGCAGGGGCCTGTTGGCCACGGTGGCCTCGACCATCTCCGAGCTGGGTTCCAACATCGAACAGGTCGGTTCGGAAGAGCGCGACGGCCTGTCATCGACTCTGGTGTTCGTCATCACGGTCAAGGGGCGTCAACATCTGGCACGCATCATCCGTCATATTCGTCGGGTACCCTCGGTGATGAAGATCACCCGTCAGCAATTCAAGACCTCAAAGCTCAAATCGTGAAGGAGACAGTATGCATCGCGAGATTATCCGCACCGATCAGGCACCCCAGGCGATCGGCACCTATTCCCAGGCTGTCAAATGCGGCAGTACCGTCTATCTGTCCGGTCAGATTCCCCTGGTGCCTGAGACCATGGAGATGGTGGAGGGTGATATGGAGGCTCAGATCCGCCGGGTTTTCGATAATCTTCAGGCCGTGGCTCGAGCCGCGGGCGGTAGTCTGGCGGATGTGGCCAAACTGAATGTCTTTTTGACCGATCTCAGCCATTTTCCGCTGGTCAATCAGGTGATGGCCGAGTATTTCAGCGAGCCCTATCCCGCCCGCGCTGCAATAGGTGTGGCGTCGCTGCCCAAGGGCGCCAGTGTGGAGATGGACGCGGTGCTCGAGCTTGCCTGGAATTAAAGTATTTCCAAGGGATTCCGATACCTAGCATGACCCTCTCGATAACTGAAGGGTATGCGTACCCACTGAGGTCATTACTCCGAATCCCATGGATAGCCAGCTTCAACAACTCATCGATGTCAATATCAAGGGACGGGTATTCGCAGTCTGTCAATCGCGGGGGATCATCGATCCAACCATCATCGGTTACTACACCGAGATTCTCCAGCAGGCCGTGCTTGCCGAACTGCGAGATGATTCCACGCCGGTTGAGTTCAATCGGGTGCTCAACGAACAAGTGGCTTGGCTGGAATCGGAGATCGACCAAACCAATACCTCTGGCGTAGCACGAAAAGCGGACGACGGGGAAGTTGTCGCCGAGCAAACAGCCTCAGTCGCAAAGTCGGAGCCTCCTCCAGCCGCCAAGAAACCGACCGGCTATGTGCCGCACGCGAAATCAATGCCCGAGCGCTTGGCGGATCGACGCTCGGGCATGCAGCATGTGTTGGAAAACGACTGCATAACGCTCAAGCTAGTGACTCCCAAGCAGGCCAAAAAGCTCAAACTGAAATTACTGGGCAAGGAGCCGGATAAGGCGGAACAGGACCTGGTGGCCGAGCTGCGCAACATCCTGCATCAGCAAGTGCGGGAATTCATCCGCAAGAATGATGGTGGGCCCTGGGCCACTGCTACCCTGCAGCATGAACTGCGCATGGACATCATCGCGACCCGCAGTCTGCGCTCACTGGTCACCTTGGCCAAGGAACTGCTCTTCGAACGCGAGGAGTGGCTGAAAAAGAACAAGGGCGGCCTCACTGGTCGGCTGTTTGGCGGTAGGATACGCTTCCGCAAGTAATCCTGTCTTCCTGTCGGTACAAGCCGTGCTTTGCAGGCGAGGCTATTGGATAGTTGGACATGACCAGTCTGGCTGGTAGGCCCACCGCTATGCAATAAACCGTACATCTCATCTGTCCGCAAAATCTCTGAGCGCCATGCTCATCCGGTATTAAATCAATGGTAAAGAGTGGGTTTTTAATCCATGGTTTTTCCCTCAGATGATGCTATCTAAGCAATATATGAAGAAAAAACGGTGAGCCGTTTTGTCTCTCCTGGTGAGACTGTATCGGCTCAGGAGGATGACAACATGCAGCGCAGGGTTTTTCTCAAGACATCCCTGCTCGCCGCGGAATATGGTCTATTGACGGGGGCGGTCCTGCTGCTACCGAGAAATGTCCTTGGTGAGTGGCGAACGGAGGTCTTTCACGCGACTGTCTTGGACGAAGCGATAAAATGGGTCACCGGGGGGCAGGTTGTCACCCGAACGGAGAAGATCCGCTTGAGGGTGCCTGCCATCGTCGAAGACGGGCGTAGCGTTCAGGTCAGTATCCACAGCATGCTACCGGGCAGCGATTCCATCAGCATCTTTTCGGAGAGGAATCCCAACCCAGCGCTCGGTACTTTCCGGCTGGAACCCGGCCTGGATCCCGTGATAGATACTCGGATAAAAATGGGTGGTTCAGGCAATGTGATCGCTTTGGTGCATGCGGATGGAAGATTCTATAGCGCCAAGCAATATGCCAAGGTCACCTCTGGGGGTTGTGGATGAGTATTCCCGGGCAGTACCAGGAGGAGGCGAGATGGCGATAGACAAGACGCATAAGATTCGGGCAAAAATGCAGCAGGGTCGAGTAGTCGTGAAGTTACTGATACGCCATCCCATGGAGACAGGCAACCGCAAGCAACCGCTCACTGGAGGAAAGATTCCCCGTCACTTCATTCGGGAGATCCATTGCCGGCATAACGACAGGACTGTGCTCACCGGCTTTTGGAGCTCGGGTATGGCGAGCAATCCCTATCTGTCATTTCACCTCCAGTCGGGTAAGAAAGGCGATTCGATCCGTTGCGACTGGGTGGACAACCTGGGTCTCACCGACGCTATCGAAACCCGTATCAGTTGACCATGTGGGACGATCTCAACCCTTGGTTGGTGTGGGGAGGACTGGTTCTCGGCGCCTCGTTCGGCGTGGTAGCGCAACGCTCCCGATTCTGTATAGTTGCAGCGATGAGCAATTTGCTGCTGATGCGTGATTCCCGCCAATTGCATGCCTTTCTCGCGGCCCTAGGGGTGGCCCTGCTGGGAACAGGTTTCTTAGAGACCTTGCAGTGGGTGGACATCGATACCTCCCGCTACCGGGCAGTCAGCCTCAACTGGCTGGCGGCATTGTTGGGTGGCCTGGTGTTCGGTATCGGTGCCATGCTTGCGGGCGGCTGTGCATCCCGTACCCTGGTGCGATCGGTCGAAGGTAATCTGGGGGCGCTGGTGACGCTGATGATGTTCGCGCTGGTCGGCATGATGACGCTGTTCGGTGTGTTGGAACCCCTGCGTGGCTGGTTGCGGCAGGCCACCTCCCTATCGCTTGCGGATAACCAGACCAATCTCACGGCCCTCTTCGGGTTACCGATCTGGCTGATTCCGCTTGCCCTGTTTCTGGTCTGTGGCCTGATTATCCTGACCCTGGGGAATTGGCGAGAAAATATCAGGTACATCCTGGCTGGCAGTCTCATCGGGTTGATCCTCAGCGTCGGTTGGTGGATCACCGGGGTGGCGGCGCAGGATGATTTCAACGAGATTGCCCCATCCTCCCTGGCGGTGGCCGGCCCCCTGGCCAGAGGTACGACATACCTGATTACCGGCCAGCTCACCGGTTCAGGCTTTGCCCTTTTTCTACTCCTGGGACTCCTCTTGGGTGCCTCAACAAGCGCCCTGCTCAACCGCGAATTTCGCTGGGTTGCACCGGCCGGAGACCGAGTTGGGACCTATCTGACAGGCGGCGCCTTGATGGGGGTGGGCGCGATATTCGCAGGGGGATGCAATATCGGCCAAGGATTGACCGGTGTCGCGACTCTCTCGCTGCAGTCCCTGTTGGCCATGACCGGCATCCTGCTCGGCATGTGGCTCACCCTGTTGCGGATGCAACGCTGACCCGGATTATTCTCCGTACAGGGTGACGCTGACACGCCGGCGGTGCGGGTGCGTGCGATGCTCCCAGAGGTAGATGCCCTGCCAGGTACCCAGGGCGGGGCGGCCCTGTTGAATTGGAAAGCTCAGGTCCATCTTGGTGAGGATCGAACGTACATGGGCCGGCATGTCGTCCATCCCCTCCTGGATATGGTCGAACAGCGGATCACCATCCGGCACCAGCCGGGCCATGAAGCGTTCCAGGTCGGAACGTACGGTCGGGTCGGCGTTTTCACAGAGGATCAGGGAGGCGCTGGTGTGATGGATGAAGAGCTGACAGATGCCGGTCTCGATAGCGGCCCGTTGGATGATCCGTTCCACCTCCCTGGTGATATTTGACGTACCGCGGCCACGGGTCTCGAAGGTCAGGGTCTCCTGCAGCACCACTTTTCTTTCTCCTCGCCGATCTGGCATGCTTGCTCGAAATCGAGATTCTAATAGGAATGAGGCCGTATTGAAAAAGCTCGCTCCCGTCGAAAGCCTGGAACGGATGTCGGTCACCAGTCTGAGGCGGGTCGGCCCCAAGGTGGCCGAGCGGCTAGCCCGGTTGGGGCTCTTCACGGTGCAGGATCTGCTCTTCCATCTCCCGCTGCGTTATCAGGACCGGACCCGTATTCGCCCTATCGGGTCATTGCAGCCGGGGGAGCAAACGGTCATCGAGGGAGAGGTCGAGCTGGCGGATATCCGGTACGGGCGTCGCCGTTCCTTGTTGGTCAGTCTGGGCGACGGTACCGGCAGTCTCATTCTGCGTTTTTTTCACTTCAGTGCGGTGCAGAAGAGTGCCCTGGCCCGTGGCTCGCGATTACGTTGTTTTGGCGAAGTACGCAACGGCCCCAACAGCCTGGAGATGGTGCATCCCGAGTACCAGCGGGTGGAGCCGGACACGCCCCTGACTGCTGATGATCATCTGACCCCGGTCTATCCGACCACCGAGGGGGTGCACCAGCTGACCCTGCGGGCCCTGACCGACCAGGCACTGAGTCTGTTGGAGCAATCCCCACAAGGTCTACCCGAGTGGCTGCCTGAAGCGTTGCTGGGCCGGTTTCATTTGCCCGATTTGGCGACCGCCATCCTCTATATCCATCGTCCACCGGCGGATGCGCCGCAGGATCAGCTCTTGCAAGGCGCGCACCCCGCTCAACAGCGTCTCACGTTTGAGGAGCTGCTGGCCCATCAGATCAGCCTGCGTGAGCTGCGCCTGCAGCACAACAGGACGCCGGCCCCAGCTTTGCAGGGTGACGGAACCTTGCGCCGCGAGTTGCTGAACGGCCTGCCGTTCCAGCTGACGGGCGCTCAACAGCGGGTGGTAGTGGAGATCGAGTCGGACCTGCACCAACCCTTGCCCATGCAGCGCCTGGTGCAGGGGGATGTGGGCTCCGGTAAGACCGTGGTCAGCGCTCTGGCGGCCCTACAGACCTTGGAGTGCGGTCTGCAGGTCGCGCTGATGGCCCCCACGGAGCTGTTGGCGGAGCAGCATCTGCGGAATTTTTCCCAATGGCTGGAACCGCTGGGTGTGGAGATGGCCTGGCTGACCGGGCGTCTGAAGGGGAAAACCAGAGAGGAAGTCCTGGCCAGGGTGGCCGCTGGCCGGGCGCAGCTCATCGTGGGCACCCATGCCCTGTTGCAGGACGATGTGCTGTTCCAGACCCTCGGCCTGGTGATCATCGACGAGCAGCACCGTTTCGGGGTGCATCAGCGGTTGGCCCTGCGCGAGAAGGGCCGGGTGGATGGCCATACCCCCCATCAGTTGATTATGACCGCCACACCGATCCCCCGTACTCTGGCGATGACCGCCTATGCGGACCTCGACCTTTCGGTGATCGATGAGCTGCCGCCGGGCCGCAAGCCGATCGCCACTGTGGTGATATCCGATGAACGGCGGGACGAGGTGGTGGCGCGGGTCAGGGCGGCATGCGCTGCAGGCCGGCAGGCCTATTGGGTGTGTACTTTGGTCGAGGAGTCGGAGGCGCTGCAGTGCCAGGCCGCGGAAGAGACGGCGCAAATGCTGGCAGAGATTCTCCCTGAGTTGCGAGTCGGGCTGGTGCACGGCCGGGTCAAGCAGGACGAGAAAGAGCGGATTATGCATCAGTTCAAGTCGGGTGCACTGGATCTGTTGGTGGCCACCACGGTGATCGAGGTGGGAGTCGATGTGCCGAATGCCAGTCTGATGATCATCGAGAACCCTGAAAGGCTCGGCCTGGCGCAACTCCATCAACTGCGGGGCCGGGTCGGCAGGGGCGCTACCGCCAGCCACTGTGTCCTGATGTATCATGCCCCACTGTCGCTGAACGCCCGGCAACGCCTGGCGATTCTGCGCGAGACCAATGATGGTTTCCTGATCGCCAAAAAGGATCTGGAGATGCGCGGCCCGGGGGAAGTGCTGGGGACCCGTCAGACCGGCGAGTTGCAACTGCGCATTGCCGACCTGATACGGGATCAGGGACTCCTGGAGGATGTACGCAAGGCGGCGGAGTGGATGCTCCAGCGCTATCCGGAGCGCGCGGCGGGCTTGGTCAGGCGATGGCTTGGCCGGCGGGCGGAGTACGGAAAGGTCTGAAATCAAAATCACTCGGTCACGGATGAATTTTCCGGTCCAACCTATGCGATAATTAACCGTTTGCTTCGGGGTACTTGCCTGCTTAACGGATAGGGTGAACTGAATCTTGTGTTGTCAGAGTTCTATAGAGTGATCGAAAGGCAGTGGTAGCGAGAAGAGATAGGGATAAAACCGTCCTCGAGCCCAACTGGGCGGAGTGGCGGTTACAGCGGTACGCCGCCGTACCGAGCGGCATTGCAAACTGGTTGCGGGATGAGGGTTCCTTGACCCGGCGGGTGGTGCAGGCTTGCGGAGAAGGGCGGTTTCGGGTCCGTCTGATGCATCAGGCTTGGGGGACACCGCGCTACAGCGAGAGCAAGGTGCTGAGACTGAGGCGTGGCGAAGCGACCCTGATCCGCGAGGTGGAGCTGTTGTGTGACGAGCATCCCTGGGTCTTTGCCAGGACATTGATTCCGGCGACCAGTCTCAGGGGCTCGGCGCGGCGCCTGACCCAGTTGGGTGAGAAGCCCTTGGGTGCGGTGTTGTTCTCTGATTCCAAGGTGCAGCGCGGCATCACTCAGATCGCCAGGCTGCAGCCCCGGCATCCGCTGTTCGCCACCGCCGCTGCCAATTTGGATGAACAACCGCAAACCTTGTGGGGGCGTAGAACGTTATTCTACATGGCCGGGCGCCCGATACTGGTGAACGAGATCTTTCTGCCTGATATACCGCAAACTGATCCAGCATGACTATGCCAGATGTCAAAATCGAAAAACTCCGGACGGGTCCCGTCTCCTGGTCTGAGCGGTTGCGACGATACGCCCTGTTGATTCGTCTGCACAAACCGATCGGCATCCTGCTGCTGTTGTGGCCGTCCCTCTGGGCCTTGTGGGTCGCTGGGGCAGGCCAGCCCCCCTGGCAGATTGTGTTGATCTTTGTCGCGGGGGTTGCTTTGATGCGCTCCGCAGGTTGCGCGATCAACGATTTCGCCGACCGGCATATCGACGGTCACGTGGCCCGCACCCGGGAGCGACCGGTCGCCAGTGGCCTGGTGAGTCCCGCAGAAGCACTGGGCGTATTCGTCATTCTCAGCCTGATCGCATTTTGCCTGTTGTTCTTTCTCAACTGGCAGACCATGGCATTGTCAGTCGGCGCGGCAATGCTTGCGGCGGCCTATCCCTTCATGAAGCGCTATACCCACCTGCCCCAGGTGGTGTTGGGTGCGGCCTTTGGCTGGGCGGTTCCGATGGCCTTCATGGCAGTCACCCAATCCATGCCGCCGGTCGCCTGGGTGATCTTCGCGGCCACCCTGTTGTGGGCGCTCATCTATGATACCCAGTATGCGATGGTGGATCGGGAAGACGATCTGAAGATCGGTGTGAAATCCACCGCCATCCTGTTCGGCCGGCATGATCTGCTGATCATCGGCCTGTTGCAGGTCATCATGCTGCTGTTGCTGATACTGACCGGCTGGATGACGGAACGGGGCTGGATCTTTTATGCAGGTCTGCTGGTCGGTGGGGGGTTTTTCCTCTACCAACAGGCCATCTGTCGGGAGCGCAGCCCCAAGGCCTGTTTCGAGGCATTCCTCAACAACAATCATTTCGGCATGGCGGTGTTTCTGGGCCTGCTGCTGGATTACGCCCTGGCCTGAGAACGGGAAACGTTCGTAGACAACCCTCATGAGAGTATCTGTCAGCCGCCTTCATCTGCTGATCCCGGGCTTGTTGGGGCCGCTGCCGAATCTGCAAGCCTCGGGTGTCGTGCCGTCGGTCCCGCTTCTCGAAAAACTGCTCCGCAGGGCGGACCGCAGTGCCAGCCCGGGAGAGGATTTCCTGACAACGTTGTTTTCTTTGTTTGGGATTACCAGGTCCGAGCAGGCGGATCTACCCGAGGCGGCGGTCAACTATTTTGCACACAGTGGTGAAGCACAGGACGGCTGCTGGGTGCGGGCCGATCCGGTGCACCTGCGACCCGACCGGGATCGCCTGTTGCTTTTCAATAGCGAACCGCTCGATATCACTGAAGCCGAGGCGCAACAGATTGCCGGTCGTTTCAATGAGCATTTCGCCGCCGACGATTTGACCTTGTTGACTACCGATCCCGAACATTGGTACCTGAGGCTGGAACAGTGCCCCGAACTGAAGACTCATACCCTGAACCAAGTGGTGGGGCATCATATCGAACCCTTCATGCCCAAGGGGAAAGACGCCGGTCAGTGGCGGCGGTTGATGAACGAGATGCAGATGCTGCTGTTCCAGACGCCTGTCAATCAGCTACGGGAGGCGGAGGGGAGGTTGAGCATCAACGGTATCTGGTTGTCCGGTATCGGTCGCTTGCCGGAGGTGAATCAGTGCCGATTCGCCTCGGTCCACAGTGACGACCCGACGGCTGTGGGGCTGGCGCGGCTCAGCCGGGTTCCCGCGCAACCGGTCGATGCTGCTGCATTGGCCTGGTCTGCGGGCGATGAGATTCTCATGGTGCTGACAGACCTCCTGTCACCGGTATTGAACGTCGATCCCTACCGCTGGTCAGAGAATGTTCAACTGCTGGAGAACAGAATCGGTTCGTTGATCGAACAGTTACGACGAGAAAAAAAACGCGAGTGGGTGCTCTATCCCTGTAACGGGGAGAAATATGCGATCACTGCAGGGGCATTAAGGCGTTTTTGGCGCCGCAATAAGTCAATAACGACATTGGTTACATGAATACATCTCACACCTGATTCAGAGGGGAATCTCCGCATGTCTCGCACAATCAATCTGGCACTCATCTCAAGTCTGCTGTTTTTCATGGCAAACACCGCACAAGCCGATGCCGGCGTGGGCGAGCAGATCTACAAGCATTGTAAGGTATGCCACGGAGTGAAGGGCTGGGGAGGGAAAGAGGGTAAATACCCCCGTATAGCCGGGTTGCCTCAATACTACCTCGAAAAGCAGCTCGCGGATTTCAAGGGTCGCAAACGCATCAATAAGCCCATGGTGCCGGTATTCAAAAACTGGCGATTCAACCAGGATGCGATCACCGCGGTGTCTGCCTTTGTCTCACAGCTGTCATTAGCTGGCTTTGAGAGAACCCACTATGAGCCCAGCCCCGAGGTGCTCGCCCAGTTCGATGGGAAAGATGAGATGCTGGAGGTCGGGGAAGACATCTTCCAGGACTGCATCCAATGTCACGGCGAGCAGGCAAGGGGTAAAGAGGACAAAGAGAGTCCGCCCTTGGTCAATCAATATCCGAACTACCTGCGCAAACAGATTGTTGAATTCGCCAGCGGTCATCGAACCCATGAAAACAGTGAGTCCCTGTTCGGTGAGCTCGAAACGGACGAAATAGAAGCCCTGCTTGCCTACCTCAACTCACAGGCCGATTGAGCATGGTAAGCCAGTTATTGGATTAGTATGTGAGCAGGTGTCTTAACAAAGCCAATCGATGCTGATCCTTTCTGTTCTGTGAGTGATTTCGCGCCGGCGGTTCTGCACGAAATCTGATTTTAAATCTATTTTTTTGTCGACTTATTTGACAATGCCCTGGGAATGATCTTCCTTGACTGGTTTTCTTTCGAAATATATCCAGCTAAGTCTCTGTATTGGAAAAGATATATAAATTCATGGCATCAGTTATGCAGTGTTTAATGTCGAGCTGATCATGCCGGATACAAGCTCAGCCTTTAACTGCTTTCTATTGGGGAGACCAAGCAATGAAAATGGATTACAAACTATTGGTGGCAGCATCTTCTTTATTCTTAGCAACATCAGCACAGGCAGCATTTATCACCAGCAGTTCAGATGCTTCCCTGGCGGGTGCCAATGTGATCGATTTTGAGTCTACTGCATTGGGTACTTACACATCCATCACTGTCGATGATGTCACTTTTACCGCCAACGACAATCACCTGAGAATCGACAACACTTACCAACAGTACAACCAGCAGGGCATCTACCTCGACAACGGGACATACAACAACAATGGTTTCGGGACCATGACGATGAACTTTGCCGGTGGCACGGATGCATTCGGTTTTACCTGGGGTATGGCAGAGTCTTTCGCACAATGGGATCTCTCCGCGTTCGATGCAGCCAACAACTTGCTGGAGAGTCATATCTTGCCTTCGACCGGCCCGAGCAGTGCGGGTGAGTTTTTTGGTATCGCAAGCGCGGGAATTGCCTACGCCACATTGTCCTGGACTGGCAGCTACGATTGGATTGCCGTCGATAACTTTACCTACACAACGACCAGTGTACCGGAACCCTCTGCACTGTTGTTGCTGAGTGTTGGATTACTCGGGCTCGGTGCGACAACTCTCAAAAGAAAAAAGATCTAAGCGTACCTATCGTTAAGTTTATATAAGCATAACGACGCATTTGCTCTTACTGCAATCTAACCCTGGCCTATTGGTCAGGGTTTTTTTTATTGCGGATACCATGACCGAGGATTCAGACGGCCTTCGACTGGGTTAGAAACCGATCCAGCTGATTGGCGAATGCCTGGCGGTCACGCTGACTGAGGATGGGCGGTCCGCCGGTATCGATACCGCTGCTGCGCAATTGATCCATGAAATCACGCATGCTGAGGCGTTGTTGGATATTGTCCTTGGTGTAGCGCTCTCCCCTGGGGCTGATCGCATGGGCGCCCTTCTCGATCACTTCGGCGGCAAGGGGTATGTCGGCGGTGATTACCAGGTCGTCCGGTTGCAGCCGTTTCACGATCTCTTTGTCTGCCACATCGAACCCACCTGGAACCTGGATGCTGGTAACGAATTTTGAGGCGGGTGTGCCAAGCGGTTGGTTGGCGACCAGAATGACTGTGGTTTGAGTTCTGTCCGCAGCACGGAAAAGGATCTGTTTGATGACCTTGGGGCAAGCGTCTGCATCGACCCAGATAGGCATGGAATGTCCCTTTGGTTGTATGTTAATGGTCCCACTCTGAGCCACACCCAGGTGAAGATGGGGTGAACTCTACGGGTGGGATTGTTGCACCTGACTGATTCTGAGCCTAACCTGCTCAGGTGGCAGGCAGACTTGATTGTTACAGGCCTGCAGGGAGAGTTCAACGGACAGGGGTCTGTCGTCCTTTTGCGTTTTTTTCTCCACCAATGCCTGAAGTTGTAACTTCTCTTCGTAGACCGCCAAGGGTTCGCTTTGAAAGGCCAGCTTTTGCATGCTGTGCTTGGGATAGGTTACCGGTGCCATCTGCCAGTTGTCGGCGTCTTCCGCTAGCTTGAGCCGGGTCGGAACCAGCTCCTTGCTGGCGGGTTGATGGGAATTGATGTGCCAGCCCTCTGGGATCTCGATATCGACCTTGAGCAGGGATTTGTTTCCATCCACCGTTTGCAGGGAACCGGCCAGGTGGATGCCGCCTTGGGCGGCGTAGCCGTGGGCGCTCAATTCACCGTTGCGCAGATCATCGATCGCCGTCAGCATATAGGCGTAGCTGATGGGTTGACGTTCGATGCTACCGGCAAAGCTGCCGATCAGGGCATTGGCCTGGTTGCGATAATCGAGCTGGCCGGTGCGTTGCCAGAGCATCTGCATGCTGCGCAGGGCGACAGAACTGCCGGAGGGGATGGCATTGTCACCGCCGTCATCCTTGGGGCGGCGCATGGCGGTGATGCCCGCATCGACCTCGTTCATGTAAAAGCCTCCGTCCCTGTCGATGAAGCGTTCGAGCATGGCGTCCGTCAGCTCACGGGCCCGTGCTAACCATTTTGTATCAGCGGTCAGGTCGTAGAGGTGTAAAAAGCCTTCGGCGAGATAAGCATAATCCTCCTGAGTGGCGGGGATAGAAGAATCGCCGTCCAGATGGACCCGCCAGAGCCGTCCGCTTGACTTGCGATTATGCTCCCAGAGAAATTCACCGTTACGTTCCGCGGCCTCTCGGTAGGCCGTCGATCCGAGCAGGTCCGCAGCCTGGGCGAAGGCACTCAACATCATGCCGTTCCAGGCGGTGACGATCTTGTCGTCCCGCAGTGGGTGTTCCCGCGCCTCGCGTTTTTCGCGCAGTACTCGATTGATCCGGTCGACCTGCTGATACAGTTCATCCAAGGCCAGCTTTTCCTGTTCGGCAAATTCCTCCAGACCCTGTTGCAGGTGCAGGATGTTGTGGCCTTCGAAATTGCCTTGGGCCGTGACGCCGTACAAGCGGATCGCCAGCTCCGCATCTTTTTTTTCAGGGAGCGCCTTGCGGATCTGCTCGGGTGTCCAGACAAAGAAGGCGCCCTCCCGGCCTTCACTGTCCGCGTCAGTGGCGGAGTAAAATCCGCCATTCGGTGCAGTCATCTCCCGCAGGACGTAGTCGAAGGTCTGGGTTGCCGTCCGGCGGTATGACTCTTTACCGGTGAGCCGCCAGGCCAGCAGATAGACGCGGGAGAGCTGGGCCTGGTTGTAGAGCATCTTTTCGAAATGCGGTACCAACCATTCGTTGTCGGTGGAGTAGCGGTGGAAGCCGCCGCCCACCTGATCATAGATGCCACCCCTGGCCATGGCGTCCAGGGTGACCTCCAGGGCATCCAGCACTACTGTATCCTGACGCCGCTCAGCCTGATTCAACAACAGATGCAGTAAGGGCTCGTGCGGAAACTTCGGGGCCAGGCTGAAACCCCCCAGTAACTCATCGTAATTACGCAAGGCCATCTGGGTGGCCTTGGTGACGATCTCGGGATCGAGCGTCTTGGCCTTGCCTTGCCGGTCGTTGCTCTCCTCGACTGCGGCGGCAACCCGTTCCGCCTGGTGCAGCACCTCATCCCGGCGGGATTCCCAGAGCTGTTGTATCTGTAGCAAGATCGATCCGAACTGCTCGGGCGGATAATAGGTGCCGCTGAAGAAGGGTTTGCCGTCGGGCGTGAGAAAGCTGGACATGGGCCAGCCTCCGTGACCGGTCATGAGCATCACTGCGGTCATGTAGACCTCATCCACATCCGGGTGGCTCTCCCGGTCGACCTTGATGGCGACAAAGTGTTCGTTCAACAGCTTGGCGATTGCCGGATTCTCGAAACTCTCCCGCTCCATCACATGACACCAGTGGCAGGTGGAGTATCCGATGGAGAGGAATACCGGTTTGTTCTCCCGTTTGGCCAGTTCGAAGGCCTCGCTGTCCCAGGCGTACCAGTCGACCGGGTTATGGGCATGCTGCAACAGGTAGGGGGAATCCTCGAGGATCAGCCGGTTGATGTACACCGGGGTGCCGTCCGCTTTCAAGTGTTCAGTGCGGGGCCGGTACTGCGGGCCTTTGGCCAGATAGGCCGCGGTGAGTTTTTCCTGGATCTCCATCGGACGTTCCACGTGATAGTTCGTTAAGGCGGCGTTGGTGTTTAGCGGTACGAAGAGCCCCAGGAACAATGCGGTGACGAGAGCGATTTTCATGATGACCAGGGCGATGACGGCAGTAACCGATAGGGTGATGAATATAACCTGTTTCATCCGTTCAGATTCCCTTCTCTTCGAGCAGGTTTTCAATCAGTGTCTCCCCTTCCGCGGGATCGAAGCGGCCGAACTTCTGTAACCGGATCAGCCCCTGTTGATAGATGATTGTCACCTCCGGGGTACCGCGGGTCTGGTAGCGTTGCATGGTCTCCGGTATCGTCTCTCCCCCTCGATGACGGTCGACACCAACCAGATGGCGGACGTCTTTCTGCTGCAGATAGAGTCGCAGGCGATCGGGATTCTGGAAGTCATGACCTTCGAATACGCTGTGGATGCTGATGAATACCAGGCGGCCGTCTGCCACGGCCTGCGCATACTTCTTTTCCCAGGTCGCCATCAAGGGCACGGAGAAACTGTTACAGCCGGGACACCAGAGTTGAAAGAAGTCTATCACAACCACCTTGCCACGCAGTTCGGTCAGGCTGCTGCCCTCACCATTGATCCATTCGGCGATGTCCCATTCCGGGGCCGGTCGCGAGGCGGCCAGGCTCGCCTGGGCCCCGAGCGATATCAGGAAGCTGATGAGGAGGGCTGAAATCGCCGGTTGCATGAGAGGGTTTCCTGTTGCCGAGTCGCTTGTCGTTGGCTGGCATGTTTGCACACCTGCCGCATCAGTCCAATGCGTGCGCCAAGTCCTGGCTGAATCATGAGTTTTGATCAGTCTCAGGGTTATTGAACCGGTGAAAATTGTTTTCCGTACGCATCAACGTTAAGACTCTGCGGGAAATGCATAGGTTCAATCGTTCGTCCACTGGCCATGAAAGTCGGTTTTAACGTGAACAGCGGGTTCCAGGCACTGCTGATGTGTTGTTGACCAAGTCAGGATCAAGCCGACAGTCTTTCTGTAAAACCACCGCTGCTATGGCAGAATAGTGGTTGTTCACTCCACACTGAAGGCTGTTCTAATGCAACCAGGACATCATTTTGTACTCTTGGGATTGTTATTGTTAGCTGCGCCGCCGCTCATAGCGGCTGATTTCGATATGGCATTTTCGGCGTATGAGTCGGGTGAATATCGGCAGGCCTACAAGGGGTTCAAAAGCCTTGCCCAGGAGCATCACGTGAAGTCGCAGTATTTGCTGGGTCTGCTCTACATCAACGGTCAGGGTGTGCGAAAGAGTGTGGACAGGGGCATCGGCTGGTTGAAAGAGGCGGCAGACAACGGTTCTTACCGGGCAGCGGCGGAACTGGGCCAGATCTATGCGACCGGCAGGGACGTCGCCATGAATGCCGAAGAGGCGGCCAAGTGGATTCAACGCTCCACCGATCTGGCAGAAGATGAAGACGCCGATGAGGAGTGCGACTGAACTAGGATGTGCTGCCGGCCCCTGAGCGATTGAGCCATGAAGTTCAGTGATTTTGGATTCCAGGAAAATCCGTTTTCGATTACCCCGGACCCCCGGTATCTGTTTCTCAGCCGGGGGCATGAGGAGAGCCTGGCGCATCTGATCTACGGCACCGGGCCCAACGGTGGGTTCGTTCAGCTGACGGGTGAGGTGGGTACCGGCAAGACCATGCTGGTGCGCAGCCTGCTGGAACAGAAGCTGGAGAATGTGGATATCGCGCTGATCCTCAATCCACGGCTGTCCCGCCGGGACTTCATGGCGGCGATCTGCGATGAGCTGGGCATCAGCTATGAGGGCCCCCCTTATCAGCTCAAACAGCTGAGTGACGATCTGAGCCGGTACCTGCTGAAGACCCATGCGCAAGGCCGGCATACGGTGGTGGTGATCGATGAGGCGCAGAATCTCAGTCCCAGGGTACTGGAACAGATCCGCCTGCTCACCAATCTGGAAACCTCCCGTCACAAGCTGTTGCGCATCATCCTGGTCGGTCAACCGGAGCTACAACAGTTGCTGGCCAGGAAAGATCTACGTCAGGTGGACCAACGGATTACCGCCCGTTACCATCTTTCGCCTTTGAGTCGTCAGGAGACGTCCAGATATATCCGGCACCGTCTCACTGTGGCGGGCGTCAATGACAATCTGTTCTTTCCCTCCGCGCTGAGATTGGTGCATATTCTCACTGGAGGTGTGCCGCGCAAGATCAACACCCTCTGTGAGCGGACCCTGCTGGCGGTTTTTACCAGTGGTTCGAAGCGGGTAAGACCCCGGATGGTTTGGCGTGCCTGGCGGGAGATCAAAGGACGGCGTTCCGGGAACAGCCCGCTTCAATGGGTGGGTGCCGGCGCCTTATTGTTCACCTCGGCGGTGGCGGTATGGTGGATGCTGAAGTATCTCGAACAAGATTCCAACGACCTACAGGCTGAGGCAAACACAGATGGCGAGATCATTCAGATCACGCCATCCCCGGCACAGCCGGAGAAAGCAGCTTCACTCGCTACGCTGGAGAAAGGGGGGCAACTGGATGGGGGGCTACAGACTGCAAAACAGAGTGATGAACCGGATTTACCCCAATGGTCGGATAGCCTGCTGTCAGCGCCAGGCGGCTACTCGGGGTTGCCGGGAGCTGATGTCAAACGCATCCTGAATCAAAAACTCTTTAACCTGTGGGATCGTTCGGTGGGGGGCGATGTGGCGGACATCTGCCGACAGGCCCTGCTCGTGGGCTTGCGTTGTTTGAGTGGTGTGACCAACTGGGAGGGATTGTTGCGGCTGGACCGGCCCTTGATCTGTCAGCTCCAATCGGGCGAGACGTCGAGTCCGGTGTTGGTCAAGGGTGTGCTGGGTGACGAGCTGCTGGTGGACGATGCAAATGCCGAGTACAGAATCGGCAAAGATGCATTCAGCGAACGGTGGCAGGGTGATTTCGTGATGCTCTGGCGTCCACCGGAGGGCGGGGCTTTGGTAGGTCCCGGCTCATCCGGGGAGGCGGTAACCTGGCTGCGCAAGCGATTGTCCCTGGCGGATGGCGAACCCGTCCCCGGGGTGGTTGGTCTGGATCATTTCGAGAACGATCTGAAATTGCGCTTGCAGAGGTTTCAAGAGGCCAACGGCTTGATGGCAGACGGTATTGCAGGTGCCTGGACGATGATCCTGCTGAACAACCTGTCTCTACCGGCCGAGACCCCGACCTTACAGGGCGGTGGCTGAGATGTCGCTGATCCTGGAAGCCCTGAAAAAGGCCGAGCGTCAGCACCGGATGGGTGAAGTGCCCGGGATCGGTGTGGCACATCATGACGATATCCACAAGCGTTCAAGACTCCTGGGTATCCTTCTGTTGGGTCTGGTGGCGATCGGCATGTTGTCATTGGGTCTCTATCTGGGAGACGAAGAGCCCGTTCCGCAGGTTGACCTGCCTGCAGAGCCGACGATCG
>JAAUXZ010048872.1_pt1 | contig 40871 bp, 41 predicted proteins | sample 7278131 | NCBI WGS metagenome assembly JAAUXZ01 (sample SAMN14350119, study PRJNA611818) | marine sediment metagenome | isolation source: surface marine sediment (3m) | place: French Polynesia: Moorea | collected 2018-08 | reverse complement strand
TTTGTCGGGTTCTGTTAATAGGCATCCAATAAAAAGCTGTTCTGGCATTAAGTAGTTATCTTTTATTTCTGCCAATTCCATTAATGAGTCCATCCTTCTGCTTCAGCATCCATCAGATCAATAATTTCACGGACTTCTTCAAGGTCAGTATCAATGTCATCCTGGGTAATATATTCTGACGCACTTTCCAGTAAAAAGTTAAATACCTTTGTGTAGTAATATAATTTTTCTTTATCATCGTCGATTTCCGCAATCATTGCGCAAACGCATGAAATCAGAATGTGCAATCCTTCATCGTAATTCAAGCCTGTGACGACACGCCTGATTTCAATTGCTTTTGTAATATGATCTTCTTCCATCTTAAATCTCCTGAAGTCTGCGCTTCGGTTGGGTTTCTGACTTATTGCCTCGGCTCCAGTTACGGACTGCGGCTTTCCAGTCTTTCATCTTGTTCTTACCTACCATCCAGTTCTTGGATTCGTAGAAATCTTTAAATGCATAGGCATCAACTTGCAGATCATTCTCTGAAATGTAGTTGATCAGCTCTGTCATATTTGGTGGTTCAAATCTGGTGCGTTTTGGTTTGAGCCTTTTTACTTCACCTTCCAGGCTAATAATACGGTCCTCAAGTTCTCTTATCTTTCTATCGTAGTAGTTCATTTTATCTCCTATAGTAATTAACTATTATATTACTTGCTTATTGGTTCAGATCTTGAGCAAAGGTAGACCCAAGGCCATGAATTAAAACATGATCCTGACTACCTTTGACTTGCTCATCGGGCGAGTCTTTCACTTCGGCAGTTCGGCATCTGAAGGCTCCAGCCTAATCTTTTATCGGTATGCGTTCCGAATGAACCCTACATACAGACTGTTTTACACTGGCGAAACTGAGAACTATCCATGCAACTGATACACCAGTAACAGTGCTTTGTTGGACGGTATTGGACGGGAATGGATGATGTGATATGATATTTCCCATCAGTGGGCCGTCAAACCTGCACTGATAACCTGAGCATAAAGCCCTTTTCCTTAATTGGTCAAGGGCTTTTTCTTTTATGAATAAATTCTCTGCTCCTTGGTCCGTTTCTTGTAGTCGATCATATCCTTGGCTATTTCATAGCCTTCTTCAATGCTATCAACAGTCATGCGGCCCATGTATGAGGGGTTCTGGTCCTGGTATTCAAGGATAGTAGCAACGGTCAGTCCGTAAGGATCTGGACGGTTGTATCCATGGATGCATTGGGTGATGTACGCATGCCCCTGCTTATGCAGTTTTCTGGCTAATTCCTTTTTTTGTTTCAGTGTCAATCCCTTGAGATATTCGTGAAGGTAGAGCGTTGGTTTCTTGCTCATAATATCTCCTATAAAGTTTGTTGTAAGACTTTGCGTAGACGATTATAATGGCGTTTACCATTTAAAACAACACGGAGATAATCATGTTTGACAGTGATCAAATAGGTAGGCTTAATGCGCCACTTGCAGCAGATAATGTTAAAAAACGTAAAGGATCTGGAAGCCAGCAGCTTTCTTATCTGGCTTCTCCTTACGTCATTCAGACGGCTAATGAGATCTTTGGGTACGGGAATTGGGGTACTGAGATCCAGCACATGCAACAAGTCGATAAAACCACCTACGAAAAAACCTACAACGACAACATCAGGGAAATGATATCCATTTCTTACGTCTGCCAACTTAAGCTAACTGTAAGATCTATTGACTGGGATGTATCTTATGAGGATGCCGGTTTTGGTAATGGCGTGGCCAGCAATAACGCTGTTGGTATTGCCTCCTGTATTGAACTCGCATCAAAAGAAGCCGTCACTGACGCCCTGAAACGCTGTATGCGCTACTTTGGAAACCAGTTTGGTCTATCCTTATACGAAACCGATGATAAGCCCATGTTCGCCTATCAGATTGAGGCACAGAGCCCTGTTTCCGATGATGAGCTATTCCAGCTGCGCGAACTGTATAAAGATCGTGAGATCGACGATTCCTGGGTCATTGAGGCACTAAAGGCCGAGCCCATGGGTAAGGAGCAGTTTGCGTTCAGCTCACTTGATGAGATGTCCAAGGCGTGGTTTACCCATGCTATGCAGGTCGTTACCCGGTATAAACAGAATGAGATCCGTGCAGCACAGCTGGCTGACTTCCTTGATAAGAAAATCTATCTCATGGAAAACGCTGGGTCCATGGAAATGCTGAAGGTTTCATTTGCCGAAGCATGGCGTGAGGCTGGTAATTACGGCACCAAGGAACAACAGGCCAAAGTGCAGGATGTTTACGAAACCAAACGTAAGGAGATTGAAGGTGAAACTGTATGAACTAACAGAGCAACACAAGGAACTGGCCGCACTAGTTGAGTCTGGTGAGCTCACTGAAGATATGATCGCTGATACCATGGAGGGTATTGAAGGTGAGTTCAATGACAAAGCCATAGCATTGGTCAAGGTGGCCGAGAATATGGATGCCGATACCACTGCGTTGGACCAGATGATTAAACAACTGCAGGACCGCAAGAAAGTCATTGAAAACAAGCAGAAATCATTAAAAGATTATCTGCGCATGAATATGGAGGCATCTGAGATCACCAAGATCGAGTGCCCCTATTTCACCATTACCCTGGCTCAAGGCCGGGATATGGTTGAGGTCATGGATGTTGAGAAGATCCCGCTGGATTACATCGACTTCAAGACCGAAAGGAGGCCCAACAAGAAGGATCTATTAGCAGCCCTGAAGGACGGTAAAGATATCCCCGGGGTGACATTAACTAAGACACAGAAAAGTTTGAGGTTTAAATAATGAGAGGCGTAAATAAAGCAATTATCGTTGGTACATTAGGCAAGGACCCGGAGATGAAATATACCCAGTCCGGGACCGCAATAGCCAGTTTTTCAGTTGCAACCAATGAGTCGTGGAAAGATAAGCAAACCGGTGAGCAGAAGGAAAAAACCGAATGGCACCGTATATCGATGTTTGGGAAGCTGGCTGAAATAGCCGGTGAGTACCTGAAAACAGGCAGCCAGGTTTATCTTGAGGGCAAGATTGAGACCCAGAAATGGCAAGATCAGAACGGCAATGATCGTTATACCACCCAGATCAACTGCAATCAGATGCAAATGCTGGGCGGTCGTTCAGATGCCAATACTGAGCAAAGATCTGGAACCAACCCTCCACCTATGCAGCCATCACCCAACAACCCACACCAAACCAGTCAACCAGAATTTGATGACGTACCCTTCTAGGAGATAACCATGCATGATTTAAACTATATACGTAAGTATCTTACTTATCTTAAGACCATAACGATCCGTGATGGAGGTTATTACGCTATTGATGTAACCAATTCACATAACTTCAAGAACCACAATGAGCTTCACAGCGCAGCAGCTAAAGCAGGTGTGGTGAAAAAAGGCAGGCCATGTAGATACACAAAGAAGCAGGTCCGCACTAATGACGTTATTAAAGTGCATGATTATTACGTCAAGTCGCAAGAGCAAAAAAAACTGGATCGGATTCAACGGTTATTGGATGAAGCCCCAGAGCAGCCAAAATTGGATTTACCTGAACCTGGTGACAAGGTGATCGATTTTGCCGATGAACAAGAGATCCGTAGCAAAAGGTTCAAAGAGTTAAGTAAACAGCTTAAGAAGCTGGAAGGTTTTTACTGGTTTTTGTTGGCCGCTCAAAAAAACATGCATACTTTATTTGAGCATTTCGGCTTGATGGATCAATACGTTACACACGCGGAATTACAACGTGCGTCTGAAGAACGGAAAAACGCGAAGGCATAAGTATAACGCCAGGGGGCTGCATGTCTGCCCAAAATGTTGGAGCGTCACGACCAAGGATAAAAACCATTGCCATCCTGACGTGAAGTCTGTCTATTTCCATTCAACCGGGGAGTACCAGAGATTTCTGGATCTCCGGTTGCTGGAGATGGCCGGCGTTATTCAAAACCTTGAGCGCCAGGTTCGGTTTGATCTGGACGTGAATGGCAAGCACATAGGCCGGTATACCGCTGATTTTCGGTATACGGAGAGTGGTGAGGATGTGGTTGAGGATTTTAAGGGGTTTGATTCAGATGCGTCTAAACTAAGACGCAAGCTTACTGAAGCAATTCATGGCGTAGAAGTCAAGATCGTTAAGCGGGCCAATTAGGGTCCGTTGCCGGGTCATAGGCATCTAGTTCAGCTTGTGTGGCAGTTTGAGCCTGAGTAATTTTTGTTTTTGCATACTGGTAAATATCTCTTGCCAAAACAATATTTGCAGGTGGGCTGGTTGTATCCAACATAGGCCAGATAACTGCAATTAACTTTATTTCATCCAAGGTATTAATATCAGGCAGTACTGCATTAATACGAAACACTCCTTCTGATTTTACTTGCTCAATTTTAATGCGCCGTGTGTCTTCAAGGTTAGCCGCTGCATAAGCTGCTTCCTCTTCTGGCGTAAAGTCTCTTATTACACCAAATTCATCTTCTATCTGTGCCATTATCCTTTTACCCCATAAACCGACACATTGCCGTTTGCGTCAAAATTACCGCTACTCCATTGTATCTGGATTCGGTCCCAATCGTTTGAGTCATGAACAGGGTTGTTTGTTTGTCCAAATCCAACTAAGCCGCCAGCAGTTGCTACTTGGTTAGAAACAGCAGAAGAATACTCCATGCCTGCCATTCCTTTTGTTGTGGTTCCAAAACCATGGAGTTTTAGCATAAAGTTCAGGCCCTCTTGGTTGGCTGTACCAACAGCCTGGCTGAATTGTATAAATTGTGCGTCCGCATTGATATCAGTTCCACCGCCTACTGTTAGACCCCTGTTTGCATAGTCATTTGCGCTTGATGCGTAACCACCGCTTGTACCAAAATACGCCCGGATAGTTGCGCCGTCTGATGTGTTGCTGATATTTCTACCGACTACTAAAATATAGGCATAATCTGTGTGATTGGTAAACACAAAGTTTTTAGAAGAAACTGCTGTTGGGGTCCATGACTCAATAAGAACTATGTTCATGGTGTCTTGAAAATAATCTAACCCGCCGCTGCTGTCTTCAAACATCCAGTCATTTTCTGAATCATCCCAGCCAAATGTGCGTTCTACATTGGAATTATCATCATGAAACTCAATGATTGAATCACCAAGACCAGATCCCCCGACATTGATGTTGCCGTTAATATCAAGATCGCCATTGGATAGCGTTAAACTACCATCATCACCAAGGATCATAAGGTTGGTCCCGGCAGATGTGGCAGCATTGTGCTTCCAGACAAAGGATTGACCAGTAGAGTTATTATCTGAGTCTATGTTGAAATATAGAGAATTAGCCGCCGCTATTAATGCTGAAGTTGCAAACTGTATATCAGGAGCAACACTTATGTCTTCGTTGTTGTTAAACTTGATAACATCCAGGGTATCTCCAGAATTTCTGATAGCGAGATCACTAATTAACTTAAGCTCGTTCCCATCATAGGTGACATCAGGTTCACCCTCTATTGCTGTTGCGCTAACCCAAACGCCAAGTTGATTATTGGCTGGGGTTCCGGATGCTGTTACCCCGCCAACATTTGTTGGTTCAAAGTAACCGGATGTGTTGTTCCAGGTTAAAGCATAGCCATCCTGACCAGCACCAGCGCCCTGGTAAGCGGTAATTCTGCCGCCAAGCAATAGATTACTGGTGACATTAAACTCACCCTCCATTCTCCAACGTGAGTCAGCATATACATACTGAAGCTCCTTATTGTAGTCTGGAGTGCCGTTCTCTACTGGGGCGATATAGGCGTATAAGTCAGACGCCTGAACACCAATCTGGAATCCGTCATTGTCAGAATAAAGATTGGTCGTTCCGTTTGTGGCCAGCGATGTGACAGTTGCGCCGCCCGTATTAAGTGTCCCGCTGGTAGATATGCCGCCACCAAAGCTAACTGAACCATCTACATTAAAAGCATGAACAAACGAGCCTGTGTTAGGGAATATTCTGAAGTTCCCGTTATTGGTATCGAGCGCCCAGTATTCAATGGTTCCATCAGAAACGGCTGAATTGAAAAGATTAATCTGGCCGCCTTCAGTTCCTGTGGCAGGGCCATAAACATTGATAACGCCTGCGGTTGTGTCATCAACACCTACGCTGAAAGTGCCGCCTGTTATACCAAACGGGCCAGTTTTAGACTGACTGCCTCCTGCATGAATAATTGTATCTGTGCCGCCAGAGCCGTTAGCTACTTTAGGTACGTCTGGTGTTCCTGTTGTAACCTGTCGCGTTGATTGGAATATATTAGCAATAAAGCCGCCGCTGTCGTTGAGGGCCATGATGTCTAAACGATCATTATCACTGACAAACCTTACTCGGCCTTCATTTGTATTTGCCAGCGTGTCTCTAAGCTCAAAATAAGGGTAAGAATTTTGTGCAAGTATTCCTCCAGTATAATTTACTAAGTTACCCCCTTCAGTAAGGTTCATCAGCATTGTCGCGCCAGTCGTAGCGCCTGCATTGTGATACCACGCAAATACTGCATCAGTCTGGTTGTTATCTGAATCAATAAAGAAATTCAGGCTTTGGGTTGATGCAATGTTAGCGTTATCAGTCAGCTGAATATCAGTTTCAGTAGAAACATCATTTGAACCAAGGGTGATTGTGTCTATAGCAGCGGAGCCACTAACATCTAAAGATGCTGCGCGAAGCTCACCATTGTAAATCTCAAAGTAATTACTTGATGGCGTGCTGCCATTTACATAAAGTGTAGCACCTTCAACTTCACCACCAGCAGAGCTAGTATTAAATCTGTAATACCCCGCCCAGGAACTGTTGTAAAATCTTTGGTAAGCGGTTCCGCTAAAAGTGTGTGAAGCTATATCAAGGTGGCCAATAGAAACCGCATTATTAAAATCGTCAGCATTTGCGCCTACACGGTCATTGTCAACATATAAATCGGTAAACCAACCTTGGTTCCATACGTTTCCACTGCCTCCAATATTCCTTGACCCACTTGGTAAAAGATCACCTGCAAAAGTAACCTCAGCTGTAATATCAATTCCACCATCTGAACTTATGTCTATTACAGTATTTAACCATCCGTAGCCTAATTGAAGATGCTTGTTATCACTTGTATCAACATAACCCCTGATACCTGCCATAGCAGTGCCATCAGCTTCTTGCCATCTTATTCCGGGGCCATATAGAATAGTGCCAGTAAAACTAACATCTGACGCAAGATCAAGAGATACACCTCCGTTCCCTCTGGTAAAAGTATTTTCTCCAGTGGTAGTTATAGCTCCAGGAATCTGAAGATCCCCACTGGGAGTATAAATAAATTGCTTTTCTATTGCGGTTTCAGTTGCATCCCATGAACGAATACGAAGACTGTTATCTGCATCAAGAAGAACCGCATCCCAAATACTGCCTATGGCAGGAGTACCTGTAGTATTCCAGCGGTAATCAGGATTAACATCTATAACTTCAAAAGTCTGGGCATAGATAGTTGAAGTTGATGTAAAAGTGCCTCCTACTGTTTGACCGCCACCATCATCAAGAACAGTATTTCCATTAACAACAAGATCAGATCCATTAAAGGTGAGTGCCGTGTAGCCGCGCAAGGTAGTTGGATCTTCCCATACAGCAACTTGATTTGCAGCTGGCGCAGTAGTAGATATACTGGGGAATGATCCTGCCGCAATCCACCGAGCTATGGCACCCTGCAGTTCCTGAAAGGCTAATACTTCATCCCGACGAATAGTGGAAACAGGCCCATACCGAAGCATGGGCACGTTTTCGCTGGATACTACTTTCCATTCAGATACTTCTGTCATTGCATAACTTCTCTGAGCATTTTTTCACGCTCTTGGAATCGCCTGCGGATCTCAAGGCGTTTGGTTGCGTCTTTGTTTACTCTGAGTGATCTTTTGGCCACTTCCTTGATATAGCTTTTGGTTGGACGCCAGTCAGGTATCTTGTGCTTGATTAATGCTTTGGCGTCAGCCTGGCCAACGCGGGCTGAGATCAACGTGTTATAGATCGTGGTGTCGTCGAGCCCTAAAGCCTGTGAAGCCTTGATAGAGTTAATCATGTCGGTGTAGATCTTTTTGCGTGACCTGATCATCCTGTCATAAGCTGATTGCAGCTGGTCTTTGGTCACGGTTCCGCGACTCTTGGCTACTCCACTTAAGATTCCTGATGCGCCGCGCTTGTCATCTATGAATTGGAATGACTTGAAGGCTAATGATGATGGGATATCCAGTGATGTCAGCCTGAAGCCCAGTACAGCCGCGGTCTCATCATACATGTTGTACGTCCGGCCGCTTCTTTCAATAATTCCACGTTGAGCCTTGTATAAGCGCTCAGCGTTCATGGCAAACCCTGGGCCAAGGTTCTTCCATAGATACTTGGATATACCTGTCGCGGCCTCAAATGGTGTGGCCCCGGGCGGGACAATCGGCTTTCCGGTGTCATGATTGATGTTGTAAAACGCATCATTTACAGCGCCAAAACCTATTTCTTCGCTAAAAAACGGGGACAATAATTCTACTGCCGCATCAATTACCTTTTCATCCAAGCCTTCATTGTTGTCGTTCATCAACGCGGTAATGGGCTTTTTCAAGTAGGTATACGGGTCCAAGTGAGACAAATCGAGATATCTCAGCACTCCATCTTCTGTGTATGGTAGATAGGCCAGCTGGGAGTTACGCTGCCATTCTGGTGCCAATTCGCGGATGTTTTCATCATCCTCGTCGTCCAGTCCCATCATGGTCATCAAGGCCTGTGATATGCCGTATGCAAGGCCCATGGAGATAGAAATACCAACTGATCGCTTAGCGACTGCTGCTGTGCGCTTAGCCTGAAAATCCTCTTTCAATAATTCAAGCTGATGATAAGACGTGCGTAGGATCTCGTAAGGGAAGCTGGTAAATGTGCCCACAAATGGAAATCTGCGTAGAGCCCGGATAGATTTTGGCACCATGGAGTAAGTGGGGTAGCCATCGCGTATTCTTCTGGCCGACTCTTTTTCTGCTTTACGCTCAGTCATGCCTTGCTTCATCAGCATGGCCTTATCGTTTTCATAGCCTACAATCTTCCAAAAATCGTCACCAGATTGATAGAAGCGTTGCGCCACATTGAGTACTGTCTTCCAGCTTACGTTTACAGCGTTGTCCTTGTAGGTGTCCATATCCGCGAAATCATCCAATGCAGCCTTGAGTTCTGCTGAGTACGGATTGTTGTGCAATACACCCAGGCGGATCAATTTATCCAGATATGCACGCCTGCTCATGTTTCTGGACGCCAAATCTGCAAAGGTGTGTTGGGCTGCCTTGATTGTTTTCAGGTAATTAAAGTGACCATTCATCACCGTGAACATCGCTGCAGAGTAAAAGTTACGCATGGCTGTGGTCGGGGATAATACTGTCTTACCGTATTTGACCGCGCTATTTGCGCCCATGGCGTACTTGAGCCATCCCTCGAGTATGACTGGTTCGGTGGCCTCTCTGAGCGCTTGAACAAACTCTGGTGTGGCGTACAGGCCGGCCAGTGGCATCATGCTCTCGCGCTCAAAGGCCTCTATCTTGTCTGCATAGCGGCCCCGTGGCTTCTTACTTAAGAACACACCTATCCCGTTGTCACGCACGCCTTTCAGGAAGTGATGATTAGCTACAAGATAGCTCATCTTGGATACTGACCGGGCAAAGTTGATCCGGGGATCTTCATACTCGCCCATTAGCTCACGGATAACCTTGGGGATATCTTTGCGCTTTTTCAGTATGGATAGATTCTTTTGGCCCAGTAATGGTGATGACATGAACGATAGCATGTCGGTGCGGTGTTCACCTTTAGCCAGGATAGAGTTGATTGCGCCGTCTACAGCGTCGATCAGATCCTGCCCTTCATACTGGTCCTCAAGGTTTTCCCTAAAGAAATCTTTGGCTCGTTGTATCAGTTCTTCATTTTTGAGCACTTTATCTTCCCAATTGGGATCGTCAAATAACTCATAGGACCGGGTTAAGTACTTGCCCTTATTGCCCTGAATAGTGTTTAACAGCTCGGTCTTGCGCACGATGTAATCATCAACGCCTTCCCAGTCTACTTCCTCGCCCCTGAAATAAGATGAAATTGCTGCCAGCGCTTTGTTTTGCTTCTCCGGTGAAAGCTGTTCAATGCGATAACCTATATTATCCCTGATGGATTCCTGAACCTTGCCTGACAGCGCATCGGTGGTGGTACGCATAATGTCCAGTGCCTCTGCTACTGCCTTGGGTACCTTTACATCTTCGCCCTGTAGGTAGTCGTTCATCAGCTGGTGTTGTGTATCGCTCAGCTTGGTGTATCTGCGCCCAAACCCACCTTTCTTGGCTGGCAGTTTGACGGCCCGCTGCATGTTGGCCACAAAGAATTTTACGTTATTTTCATCTGCATTCTTTGTGCCTTCCATTTCGGTACGCATGGCAAAAGCTGCTTTGCCAAGGTTACCTTCCTTGAAAAACCATTTCTTGTACCAAGTTTTTAGCTTGTTCTGGCGGTTCTGGGAGGGGTGTGTTGTAGGTACAGAGACTTCGTTGCCGTCAGCATCTTTGCCGACGACCATCATCGTTGAAGTGCGGCCTATTTGTTTTCTGGAGTAGGCTGGCTTGTCTGTAGGCTTTGTTCGTGTTCCAGTATCTCTTTCGCCCTTTTCGCTGCGGCTTTGATCGTTTTCTGGCGTTGCAACGGGGATAGGTTCTGGCCGTTGTAGGCCAATTCCGCTACGAAGTTTTCCAAGTGCTGCTCTAACAGACTCATTATCAGCTACTCCTAATTTCTTTAATTCTTTCTCAAGATCTGTGATGGCATTGTTAACGGGCTTTTGCTCGTTGACTTCAATATTATACAGATTAAATGCCTTCTTGCGATTCTCTGTTTTGCGCTTACCATGGAAACAACCTACTGCTCCCAGTTTGTCACAGGCAGTACACGTCCATATTCCGGACCCTTTGTACATGCCTTCAGTGATATCTACAAAGCCAACACCACGCTGAGTTTTAACGCCTCCGCCCTCTACCGGGCAGATCTTTGACTTCATTTCGCCAAATATTGCCGGATATTTAGATTTAAGCTCTTTTGCGGTCCACTCTTTGCCTCGCAGATTAACCGGGAGATACACGGCCACACGGTCATTAACGGCCTTCAGCATATCTTCTGTGGTGTTTTCTGTGATAGTGAATGCCAGGTTAAGATCCGGGTTATCCAGTGCCTGCTGGAAGTTGGTGTCGTCAACAGACAAGGCTTTCCAGTTAATATCGGATAGTTCACGCAATAGTTCAGGACGTTTTGAGAAAACCTGAAGCGCAATTCCCTTGTCATTTAATTTCTTTATAAGCGCAACCTGATTTGCTGATAAATCCCCTTTATCATTGAGTCTCAGTGATAGCCCAGACATACCAGCTGGTCCAGATTTATAGCGTGTACCTATGTTGTCAGCCACCTCTTCTGGGAACATCTCGATAGCCAGCTCAGTTAACTCTGCTCTGGGTATCTCTGCTGGGTATAGATTGGCAGTGGCGTAACAGAATTTTGCACAGGCTTTGCTGGGGTCGCAGTTTACAAAGGACCCGGATACATGATTCTCTGCCTTACGGTTGTTGCCAATGAAATCATAATACTTGGCGAGGGCCTTGAGACCGTCAGTGCCACGGGTTAATTCGCCTTTAATGGTCTTATAGGTTTCTGGGCCTGCCTTACCAAAGTACTCACTGGTCGTCAGATTGGTTGGGTTTTCACCAGCCATCCAGAGATCAAAGATGTGCCGTGTGGCCAGAGATTTGATTGCTGCCGCTGCCCAGGGTGTGCCCTTATGCTTCTCTAAATTGATCTTCATCAACTTTTTCTCAGCCTTTGGCAGGGTTTTCATGCGTGCCATGGCTGCATCATAGACTTCAGGGTAATCCTTCTTGACCTGTGCCAGATCACCCTTCATCTGACTCTGTGTCAACTTAGTGGCAGCTGGTTTCTTGCTTTTCCGGCTGAACATTGGCTGGCCTTCTTTGGCCGCCTTCTTCATGGCTGGAGTGATGTTAAATTGCCATACCTCAGTTCCGTCCTCAAGGCGCGTAGTGCCTACAGTTCCACCCAGCCCCTTAATGTACTTTCCTATCATCTTGGGCACAATGCGGTCGTAGAACGCACGCATCTTTTCGTCTTTAATCTTACGATTAACGTTTAAAGTTTTTTCGCCCCAATCTGTTCCCTGACCTTTATCTGCTTCAATATCGCTGGCTGTTTGTGGATCAATAGCGTCTGCGATTTCAGCTAGATCCATGCCGCTGCGCTCAAAGATCACGTTATTTTGCTCGTCTCTGGCTCTCACATCGTACAGTCCGCCCATCTCTCTGTAGTAAACGTCTGCCACATAAACATCACGATTGTAGCGCTCTGCCTGTATAGATCCCGGGGTCCACGCAACCTGATCATAGCCGTTCTCTGCAGCATGGCGGATCATGCGCTTGACCATTAACAGCGGCCATGTCTTTTTAAAGGGTGCATCGTTGGCACTCAGCAAGGAGTTGTTTGCCTCAAGATTTTGCTGTTTGCGACGATAATTCTGATAGCCTCTGAGCGCACTTTCTTTTATTGCATCATCAAATTCCTTGCCCGTTGGCATGTTGTACATTTGGCCTGTAAATGGCCATTCACCTGCAACCCATTTCCCGTTTTCATAAATCTGTACTGTTCTGTCTTCTGGGGTGTATTTGTAAGTAACGCCTTGTGGTAGCTCCTTGTAGGTTTCATAAGCTATTGGCTTACGGTATCCGTACTTGCGGCCCTTCTGGTGCCAGTCTGATTGCAGTTCCTCAATAAACAAAGTTTTCTTGCCTTCAGCTTTACGGTCATTGAAGCGTACCCAGCCAATGACATTCTTCTCACTCCAGTGAACACCTTCTGACTCTTCATCCATACGAAACGGCAGGCCTGCTTCAGCCCTTGCGGCTTGTACCGCTGCGCCTCTTGACGGGTAAGGCATTGGGAACCAGTCGCCGGGTTTCTTTAAAGCATAACCTCCATGCCTCATAACAATGTCATAGCCAGGCGGTAATCCGTACTCTGACAATGGCATAATAACTAACACTTCTTTGTAGTTATCGCTTTGTCCTGGAGTCACATAGGATCCATGCCGTGTTTCTTTTTCCCTGACATTTTCATGATATTCCTTGATGCCATCCGTGATTTTGTCAGCCAGTTCATCTGAAAAAACCCCTGCATTAACAAGATCGTCAACCTCTCCAATTACATCTTCTAATGAAATATCACGGTCTGTTATTGCGCTAAACAAACTGTCACCATCGGCTTGAGTTAACTGGCCTTCTTCCGCCTGATCCATTAACTCAGATATTGAGTCCAAATACTTACGGCTTTCTGGTAACGATACCGGTTCTTTAACAGTCTCTTTTAATTGAACCTCGTTGCCTTCAATGTAGTCAAGGATCTTGGCTTTACTGATTCGGTCAGGACCGTCCTCGATGTACTGAATGACTCCGGACCAGTCGATCTCTTCCTGCTTGACGCCTTTTTGGGTCAGTTTATTGATCATGCCTTTCCATTGCTGCTTGCTGCCTTTCTCCTGACGGATATCAGCAACTTGCTTGGTAAGGGCTGAATACAGAGTGCCTGGCAGGCTGTAATCTGGTGGCACAAACATGTGGTCCACAATACGCTGGGCCAGCTCAGATTTGCTTAATGTATCTGCTGGCGGCTTGGTATCGCCTTCAGTCTGAGTGAGTCGTGATGCACGGAATATAATGCGCTGGATCATTTCTGCATCGTAGTTTACGAGCCCAAGATCCCAGCCGTTTTCCTTTAGCCACATCTTGATCTTGTTCCACAACTCTCTGATGATGCTGTGTCTGGGGTGGGTTTCAGCCAGGTGAGCAATAATCTCTCTTGCTTCCTGCTGTTCGTCCAACATGTATTTGCCGTTTTCATCGACATAGTTTTTACGCAATTCAACCTGCTTTTTGACAATGGCTTGATTGCGCTTTTCTTTCATGCGCCGGATATTGGATATCAGCAGGTCAAACCCTTCTTTGCCTAACAAGGTTTCTACGCCCAGATGGCCCACAACTTCGTGCGCAAAGGTCTCAAGGGCGGCGGCTTTATCTGGGATGTTGTTGGCGAACAGGTAAACCTTACCTTTCCATTTAACACCACGGGCATCATCTGGCATACCAATAAAAGGCTGATCGACAACTTTAACTACTACCCATTTACCCAGCTTACCTTTGGGTTTTGATATCCAGTCCTCGACTTGTTTTTTCTGCGCAGAACCCTGTCTTGGTTTTCTGCTGAAATCTGGCTTTTCCTGTGCTGCTTCAATTTCCTGATCGTATTCAAACGTTGTAAACCGTCTTGGCACAACGTATTGTCCCGATGCATCAGTTTGTACGTCTGCTGCGTATCGCTTTGGCGGTGATAGTAATTTTTCAATGGTGAGATTTTTTACGTATCCTTTTTTACTGCGTATTTCTTTGGCCAGGTCGTTGCGTTCTTTTAGCAACTCTTCCATGGTCAGTTCTGCAGCCTGCGGATAGGCTTCTTTTGGGGGTACGCCTGATTCTGTCAGGTCTTTCAGGTTTTGTTCAAATAATGCTTTGTCGTCAGGGTCAGTTAGTTTCCCCTTGATCTTGACACAATCTTTGATGCTCATTCATCACCTTAATGCTTCACGATCTCAACTGGCACAACATCAATAAACTCAATCAAGTTGCGCTGGTCTCGATGCACTTTCAATCGCACAGGCTGTGCTGGTCCAGCTTTTGCCTGTTGCGCCTCTATTGCAGTTACAAGACGGTTGATCAGATCAGCATTAACAGCTGCGCTTTTGGCAGCCTCCAAGGCCGCTTCATTTAAAACCTTGGTGTTCTCAGCCGGTACTGTAGGTGCGGGCTTTGATGCCTGTACCTTTTTGGTGGTTTTGGCTCCTGCTTTTATAGCCCGCTGGGCTTTCGCTTTTGATGCTTTAACCATTATATACAATCTCTGAGTTTGTTGACTTCTTTTATACGCGAATCAACATCATCTAGCCACCATTCTGCTGTTTGCGTTATCTCTCCGTCTTCGGTGGTGAGTTCAATATCTTCCAGTGACTCAATGCCTTTTTTGTCTTTAGCCATCCATGCATCGCGGGAATCAAACAAGTTTTCTTCCACGGCCTTTGCGTTCATGGTTTTCTTGGTCATGGGCTTGTAAAAAAACAAGTTACTGTCTTTGGCATATAATGATGTTGCCTGCGTATAAGTCTTTTCCCAGTTCTTAAGCCTTTCAATTAAGTCCGACTTCTTACCGGATTGAACCAGACCGGCATCCTTAAGCATTTTTTTAAGTTTGCTTACTGGTTGCGCATCCCATCTGGTTTTTGCGCCTTTCTTTTTATTTATGGACCTCACTTCATCAGCAATAGACTGGGCTCCGCTCTCAGTGTTGAGCATGTCCTCAATAGCTCGCTTATCCAGATACGGCATTTTTGGAGACATTTCTATTCTCCATTCATACTGTGCTTCGTAGTAACCGGTTTCAATAGCTTCAAGTACATGGGGTTCAAATACCTGCCCGGATTTCGGCGTATAAGAATCACCCATATCCATAGTGTCGTAATCCCATTGCTGAGTGCCGTACATATAGCCTAGTTTGGCCTGTGCTTTTTGGGCATCGGTATACATCTTGGGCATGGCGTCAACATAGTCCTGCGCCGCTACTTCGTAGCCTGGCATAGCAAAGTCATTGTTGGCAATGAAAAATGCATAGGCAAAACCTTCAGGCGTCAGTGAACGTTCTCCGCCTTTCTTTTCCTGACTACTGCCAAGATTCCAAGTTCTTGATCCTTGAGTTGGTTTTACATTGGCTTGTGGCAGGTTAGGGTTAAACTTGCCAAAGATATCAGTTTCCTTGGTCCATGGGGCCCCGTAATGATGAGGGTGAAATCTCAGTCTTGCATCCGGGATGTCTGTAATCTTGGCAATTCTGCCTACCGGATTCTCAATGGCATAAAACTGTGGGACCAGATAATCAATAATATCTAGGGTGTGATTAACCAGATCTATGCTGGCGTGAGTCTTGCCAGTGTAGTCTTTACCGCCTTCAACACGGGATGATGGGCCGGGTTTCCAGTCCCGGGTGCCTGCCATGGAAAAATCAGTGCAAGGACATGCAGCCAAAACACCATGCACTAGTGTCATATCATAATCTTCAAACCACTGACGATCCATATCCATAACATCGACATCATCAACCTTGAGATCAATCATCCTCACGTCATAACCGGCTTCAATCCATGGTTTTGCCCATTCGCCGGACGCATCAAACAAGGACAGGATAACCTTGTCCCTGACGTTTTCATGAAAGGCGTCGTTCTTGGCTAATTCTTTTACCTGATCCTTCCACTGCTGAATAATTTTTTCAGCCTGCTCTGGTGGTATATATCCGGTTTCCTTGGCTAGTTTTGCAGCTTCAACCATGCCTTCAGGGTTTTTGAATAAACCAGTGTGCGCATCAACCAGTTCACCCCATTCATCTTCGGCCAGCATGCCTGCAAGGGCTTCGCGTTTTTCTTTGCGCTTTTCCTTGTCCTTGGCAATGTTTTCAATAGAATCTGGTTGTGCATCCAGATTTTGCAGCAACTGCTCCAGTTCAGGGTAGTTTTCTGTTACATAAGCGCGTGTTCTTTCGCCAGATCCAGCACCACCCTCAACCAATCCAACGTCAACCAAATAATTGGCCAGGCGGTTATAGATAACCTCTGGACGGATATTCTTGCGGCCTTGCTTAACGCTTTCTAGGTTGCTATCAATTGGGACTAATCCGGACCCAATTTCAGTTATACGCTTTTGCGCATCACCAAGGGTGTCTGGTAACTGGGTATGTGGTGTTTCGCGGATACGGTCCAGGTCGTATCCATAATCATTAATAACGCCTACTTGCTCATTAATAGCGCTGACTGCAGCTGTGTATAGCTTTTCGTCAATGTTGGCAAAATCATACTCTTCGTAAGTATTGATCTCCTGAAGCTTTTGAATAGACTCGGTGAAATCCAGTGGTTCTTTTTTAGGGAACGCCTCATCACGCTTCTTTTTATTCTGCTTGCGTACTTTCTTTTCAGACGCTTTTTTCTCAGCCTCGGATATTGGTGTTGGGGCTTTTCCTCCCAATGCGCGTGATGCCATGGCAAACACTTGGCGCATGTTGGGTTCTATAGCCATTGGGTTGGGCGTCAAGGTTTTGGCCGATAAAGTACCAGTCCACTCCGCTAATTGATCCTGATCAATTTTTCCGGTGTAAACTGCGTTATAAAACTCCTGTTCTGAGTCATATTGAGATACTGCGTCAATCGCCTCACGGGCAATGGCAATGCGCTCTGCCAGTTCAGGCTTGGCCCCTTTCTGCTTAACACCAACTTCACGGGCCATATCGCGCATATTCTTTAGCGACATGCCTTTCAACTTATCCCTTACGCGCTGACGGACATCCTCTCCGGGCTTGGTTTCAGCTACCGGGGCTTCAGCAAAAAGATCGGGCTCCAGTTGTCCGCCGGCAAACAGGTCGTCAGGTGCTTGTGCTGCAGCTACTTCTTTGTCCGGGCTACGCTTTTGATCCTTTTGGATTTCCAGATCTTTTACTTGCTGGACAGTGCTGACTTCATCAGTTAGTTCAAATGGCTCTGCAGCTTGCTGCGGCTGGTCAAACATATCGTAAGCCAACAACTCAAGATCTTTTGCCTTTTGCACATCCTCTGCTGGCATTGATACTGGAATCTGTTGATAACCTTTGTCCAGTAATACACGGGTGCGGTGACGACCATTGGTGAATCCAATAATTCCGGTGCGCTCGTTTATACCAACTTCAGCAACTTCAATCTGTTCGTTTTGATCATAAAATTGCTCAAAACCTTTAATGCGCTGACCAATCTGGTTTTTGTATTCCGGGCCTGGGCTGATATAAAACCCGGTACTTCTCTTCCAGTTGTCCTCCAGTGCCTTCGCGTCCAGCATAACAATCTGTTCATCTCGGGCGCGTTTGGGTTTTACAAATCTTTTGCCTTGGATCTCAACGCTTTCTGTTGGTTCAGCTTGCGCCGGCTGCGCATCTTCTTCACGGCTGATTGTATCGACTGCCGTTTGCTCGGCTGTTTCAGCTTTAGAGTCTGCGATGACTGATCTAAGTTCATTGATTGCCTCTTCATCAGTGGTGTCCTTGGACAGGATGTCCTCAGTACGTTGTTCATCAATTTCATAAGCACGATCCATTAACGATGCGAACCGTAACTGCTCATTCATTTCATCTTCTGTTGGGGCTGCAATATCCTTCTTCAGGCTCTCCAGTTCATCCTGCATCTCCAACTGTTCAAGGTGCTTGATCCGGGCATCCATCTCATCCTCGGATTCCTCCATCTCAGCTGCTTTTTTGGCTTGCCCTTGAACACTGTACTGCGGCTCACTTTCTGCGTTCCACAACAACTCAATTACAGCGTCTTTATCGACGCCATTACCTATATTTGGATCTGGCTTTAGGTATCCATCAGCTATCAAGTGTTCGCCAATTTCGTCCAGGGTAAGCCCTTTGCCACCTGTTTGCTCAATAGCAGGTAGTCCGACACGCTTGCCAGACTGTGGCAGGCCTTTGAGTCGATCACGTACATCAGACTCGATATCGACGTTAATGCCGCCTAGTTTGCGAATGTAGGTAACAACATCGTCATTTTCCGGGTCGAGTTGTTGACTCTTGCGCGTGCGTTCCTTGGCAGATTCCGACTTCTTTCTTCTTGTCTCGGCTTCTTTGGTTAGCTTTTCTTCCTCGGCCATGGCCTCGGGGGAAAGTATGTCGATTTCTTCAATCTGCTCTTGTGGTGTAGCTAGTTCAATTTCTTCCGGGATAAACTCTTCCGCTTCAATTGTTTCCCGTGGAACATCGGCAAACTGTGTTGGCACGCCTTGTAATGCTTCACCAATGGCATCTGGGACCGTGGTGGTTTCCAGTGGTTCTGCAGGCATAACCGGGGTGTTGGCCAATTCCTCTTCTATGGCCGTCATGTTTTCTTCAATAGGCTTAACTTCGCCGCCGATATCAGGGTACTGATCTTCTGGCTTGGCCATGATGTCGGCAATGGTTCCCGGCGTTGACAATACGCCACCTACACCAAAGCCGATTAAACCAGCATGCCATACGTCTGCCCAGTCTATGTTCTTAAGGGCATCTGACAGTGACATGTTTTCCAGCTGCACACGGTCGTAACTACCTTGTAGGACCTCGGTGATCATTTCCTGTGCGCCTTCACCAAAGGTTGCTTCAATAAATCGATTGAGCGCCTGACCTTTGACTGCCGGTTTTAATATTGCTGTTACCGGGATGGTTTCGGGTATTACTTCAGCCAGGGCATGGAATTTGGCTGCGCCCATAGCCATATTGTGATCCCCGGTTTTATCCATGTAATCGGAGTAAGTTGTACCGGAAACCTGCATAGACATGAATCCAAGTGCAGTGCCTGGGTTCTTTGTAGCTGCTCCAAGGGCAAGGGCTGGAATCATGTTGGCTGCGCCTTCAGCTATTTCCCAGCCTATTTTTTGCGCCTCGTTCCCGGTGTACTGCATGTTCGGATCGCCAAGGATCTGATTTGCTTCTTCAGAAACCAGTTTATTGGCCTCAATCATCTTCTCCCTGACATCGCCTTCTACTACTGTGTCGGCAATATCAACCAGTCCTTTTACGGCTCTGGACGTTTCAAAATTAAGGTAAGGTGAGACAATATCCCAGATAGACGGTATGCCGCCGTCATCAAACTTTTCTGCATATTCCTGAATAAGTGATTTGGCAGATGGGTCTTGGCGTGCAGCCATTTCACCCATACCAAACTCAGCCTTGGTTCCCATTGTTTCAAGGCGGGTGCCGAGTCTTTCAAGGTTGGATGTTTCCTCTTCTGGCTGTATGTCGTATTGACTTAACTGGTTGTCAAACTCTGTGGGTTCAGGTTGATCAAACTCTCCTGAATCATAGGTGCGCATAAGTCTGTCAAACTCAGACTCTTCTTCCTCTGGTTTTTTTGACAGATCTAAATCGTATTTCTCAAGCAGTGAATCAAAATCACTCATTACAGCCCCGTTGTTGGGATTCCGCGCTTCTCTAGCTTATCTATTATTTCATTGCGCCGTGATGGGTTTCTTTGTATTTCAGCTTTTGCAGCGTCATACATTCTACGTTTATCACCGGATATGCGCTTGGTTTGCTGTTCTTCGTACAGATCTCTGCTGCCACCAGTTTCGGCAAAGTCTTTTTCATCTCTGGTCAGCCATCCCGCCTTTTCTCCAGTTAACTTAGCAGCCTCTGGCTTGGATGATTCGTATATTTCGTTATTGATCTGTTCTTCAGTAATCTTGACTTCCTGCTCTCCAGTCAACTCAGATACAACGTCAGAAACACTGCGGCCAGTTTCACGCACAATGCTGTCTACTTTGCCCATATTTTCACGTACAAAATCCATTAAGGTTTTGTCTTGAAAGCCTTGTTCTGAATAGTTATAGGCAAGTTTCAATCCGGCGTTTATTGCCTTATCCAGTTCAGCCTGGCTCTTATACGGACCGACACTGAAGTCCTCGTCTTTAGCTTTATTCGCGTCTGCATCTGATTTTGCCTTCTGAAGCTCCATGGCCTGCGCATGCTTTTTATCTTGCATCTTCAGATCAAACTCTTCTATGCGGTTACGCTGGATCTCCCAGATATCCTGCTTGCGCGTCTCTGCTTCTTTATCACGTTTGTCTTCACGCTGCTCTTTCAGCAAACCTTGATAGGCATCTGCTGCGCCGCCTGCTGCTCCGGCTACGCCATATTTAAGCCATCCCATTGGGCTGTCCTCCCATAGGTTGTTGGGGTGGTTGCTGCTCTCCGCCTTTGGCCTTTTGCTGGATAGCCTCTGTAAAGGCCTGCATATCCTGATCGGTTACATCGTTGTGGCCTTCGGCATACATTTTGATAGTTGCTGGAAGTGCTTTACTTAGTTCTTCCTGGGATATGTTTTGCAACACGCCTCCCATCACAACGTCATGCAAGATCAGGTTGAATAATTCCATCCCGATCTCAGCGGCCTGTTCATGAGGCATGGGGCCAGCCGCACTTAATGCGCCATTGATAGCAGTGGCCATGGACTTGGAAAAGTTCTCAGGGCCATTGGTTTCAAACATTTTCAGCATCTGGTCAAAGCGTTCGCTGTAGACATGGCTCAATGCGGCCTTGCGTGGATCGTCACTGGATTGCTTTTGGGGGGGTTGTCCCTGCCCCCCTTCCGCACTTTCATCATCCATCAAGTTGGCGGTAGCCTTCTCATCGCTGGGTAATTCGTCTTGTTTCAATAAACCTTGTTTCATATTACCTCCGCAACATACCGATGGGCTTTTCTACGCCCGGTTTGTCGAGGGTTGCTCTGGGGGCCGCTACGCTTGGAGGCGTTGCCTCTGGCTTAACAAAGCTGGCGTTATCGACCCACTTTTGAATACGTTCATCTTCCTTCTGTTCTTCTTCGCGCCGGATTCTTCGGTCTTCCTTCATTTTGTCATCCATGGCCATACCAGCTGCTGCGCCTTGTGCAAAGCCTGATACGCCTCCGGCAATGGTGGTTTGCATCACATCAGATTTCCACCATGGTGTGGTTGGTGCTGGTGCGGACGCTGGTGTTGCGCCTAATACTGATGATGTGGCCTGCACATTATCAGGACCGGTTAATCCATAATTGATGTCAGGTACTTGAGTAGCTGCGCCTCCTACTTCAGGCACGGATGTACCGCCTGCGCTTGGCCCCCATAGTGGGTTTGAGATTTTGTCGCTTACTGTGTCACCAAGAAATGTACTTGCCTGTGATTTAGCCCAGTTCCCGGCAAAGCCTCCAGCGACTATACCCATCAAAGATGCCACGTCATCTGATACGCCAATTTCTTCAGCGACCTTGGTTACAACTTTAGCTGTTGCCGTGGATACCAGTGCCGTCCAAACAACGTCTGCGACTACTGCTACTGCCTGACCCATCAGAATACCTCCAAAAAATTTATACCTGACTTCTTTGGTCCCATCCGCTCAATAAGCCGATGGTATCTTTTATTCCCGGTAAAGTCAGATATTTGTACGCCATGGCAGCCGTATCGTTTTGCCCAGCGTATAAAATCCTTTATCAGGATATGTGTTCCAATCAATGAAAAAGTAAACAGGTCCTGCGCAATATTGATGCCCATGGCATTTGGTGCTGCTATGCCGATAAGGCATCCCTGTACTTTTCCGTTTTTCTCTATGACCCTGGCATAACCGTGGTCAAATGCAATAGATGTCACGAAACATCTTTTAATCATAAGCTCGTCATAAGGCAAGCCTGCAAATTCACCGCGCTCATGCAATTCTATGAGCATGGGCAGTAATACTTCGTAATCAGAGAATGTAGCGTCTCTGATCATGCCATCTGGAACGATCTCAGATATTCTGAATAATTATCGTACTGATTGGCAACCGTTACGTAATGGTCATAAGTACCCGGCTCTGGTGCTGCTGTTTCCGGTGGTGTTGTCGCTGTTGGCGGCGTTCCACTTGGCTCATCTGGGACTCTTACATCTTCACGGGTTTGATCTGTTGTGTCGGGCTCCTTAATACCGCCTGTTCCTTCAGGTATTGTGCCCATGTCTTCAATATCTCTGTCCGGGACCAAACCAGCCGCATCAAGATCCAGACCGATAAGACCTTCTACGCTTGTATAGGCCAATTCGGCTCCAGCTGCTTCCAGCATCAACGATACTTTGGATTTGGCTTCGTCTACATCAGCTGTATTTGCCATAATGAACGAGATGCTATTAACCAGTTCTTGGTATATAGCACCATTTACGCTATCTGCATTTTCAGCCAGGCTGTATTGGTGCTCAAGCTCCTGTAGTTCAGACTGCAATCCTGCATCCAGTTCAGCCAGCCAGCCGTTAAGCTGTGCAGATAGTGCTGCAAAGGTTTCATTGTTTTTGGCATCAGCGAAGGCTGCTTCTGCGTTAACCAGCGCCTCATAGTTTGCCAGTGCTGCAGTGAGATCTTGCTCCGCATTAAACATGTTGGCCTGCTGCAATAGATTGGTGTTGAACTGCCCTTCTGCTTGGGCTGCAAGCGCGTTGGTTTCTGCTGCTTGAGTATCAAGACGAGCGCCTTCAATTTCTGCTTGTTGTGCAAGCTCGGCATTGAATTGTTCGCCTTGTTGAGTCTGGATCGCTCCGGTTCTGGCTGCTTCGTTCTGTGCAGCCATGTTGGCAATCTTGGTCTGGTGCTCAAGTTCAGCATTGAATTGGCGGTTCTCAATATCAGCCAGTGCGTTATCACGCTCTGCTTGATTAAGTTGTCCGGCATTAAACTGGGCGTTGATGCGCTGTGCTTCTGCGCTCAGTTGTCTGGCCTGGTTCTGATACTGAAGGTTAGCCATTTCCATGTTTGCAAAGGCTTGCGCATCTTGCTGAGCGATTGGCAGGGCAGCATCTATAGCTGCCCCGTGCGCAGCACCTACGGCCATGGAAGAATTGAGTAATCCGCGACGATTGGATTGTTGGTTGGCAAAAGTTTCTGCTCTACGCATGTAGTCAGAGTCACGGCTAAGTAATCCGGATATACGATTTTCAACCAGTGAGGGGTTACTTACGCTGCCGGTCAATGCATCGTATGTGCCAACATTCGGATCTACAGTCTGTGCCGAATAGGGGTTGTAATCACCAGAGCCAGTGTTTGTCGCTGTTGTGACATCATAGCCCTGGTAATTTTGTGCAGATTGCGCGTCTGGCGTTGTTGCCTCATAGCCTTGATACCCGCTTGTTTGAACCTCTGCTATGTCAGTTGGAGGCGATATAGTAGGTACATCAGCCTTTACGGCCTGACTGTTAGCCCCAGTGTTGAACTGGGTTGGATCAAATTCGGGTATAGGCAATGTCATTTCACGCTCCTACGCTGCTTTCTCTTTCGCCTTTTGCTTCTTCAAACACCATTTTAGGCTATTAACCTCGTTTGGTGTTATTTCTACTGAATCAGGTATTTCAGATGGATCAATAAAGTTTACCTTGATGCTGATTTCTTCTTCGTAAAGCTCTTTCATTTTGATGTTCCATTCATCAAGCTTATCGCCTTCTACACGATGAGAGCCATCGTCCTGTTCTCTGCCGTACTTCTTGACCAAGGCCTGTCGTCTTTCCTCGTAATTGGTAACGGCCATATCAATAGGCCCAATATTTTCAGAAAGGCGTTGTGACACGTCCATGCTTAGCTTCGTGTTATTTAACGTGCGCAGTGCATCCAGTGAGTTAATGATGTCTGAAACCTTTACCTGTATTTTGTTCATCTATTTTCCTCATAAGTGTTGGTAGAACACTTTTATTATACCGTTAATCAGTAATAAATCCTTTGTAATAGATAGTCACGGTAACACTTGTTGCATTTACTTGGCCCCATCCTAATTTAATACGGTCACTGGACATTGGAACAATACATTCACTGGTAGTAATAAAAGTTTGGCCAGATGCATTCGCATCTAAACCGGCTGTTGCTTTAACGTTTGCTCCACTACCGGCTTCTGATTTTGAAGGATCTTGGGCGTAGAAAAATACCTCTGCTAATGCTGTGCTGCTGGTGTCGCCTCTACACTGAGCCGCAAGAATAATCCCGGTTGCACCTGCGTTTACCGCCTCATCCAGCATGTCCCATGTGTTGTTTGCTCCGCCGTCACCAGTAGCGCCATATGTCTCAAAGCTGCCAGATGCCATATCTGATGAGATGGCCTTAGTTGTATAGCCAGTTTGTTCACCATCATATAACTGCATAGTGCCACAACGAGTGTGGCTGGTCTCTGCAGTCTCTTTAGTCAGGATTTCTTTAGTCCCTACTTTAGCTGCAGTAGCGTTTAAAATTTGGAACTCGTCAGTCGTGCTGTTTAATTGGATAGATAAGGTATTAGCTCCGGCTTGGTCTTTTACACCAATCGCAAAGTAGCCGTTATTGCTGTTGGTGTAAAACTCACGTTCTATATAGCCTCTTGCAAAACTACCATCATCTTCAATGTACATTCCGTAGTAATACGGTCCCACACCTGACCCAGTGCCTTCCAGCAAAACTCTGATGTTTGAATCTGTGCCGTCTATACTGGCTAACTGACCGGTCGACGTGACATCCCCGGTATACGCCCCTCCAGTAGATGCTACTGCGCCAACATCGGATGCAGTCAAAACCCTGGTTGCATACGTAGCATTTGCATCGGTCACATGGCCATCAGTGTCGGTGGTGACATTGAAGTCAAGGTCCGAAATAACCGTGCCGCCTGTCATGGGTCCGGTGTCCAGATTGATATCGTCTCCGGGATGAGTTGGGTGCGTGTATGCAGTAGCGCCATCAGCAACGTTCAAAAAGGTTCTTACCTGTGTAGCCGTCAACTCAATTGCGTTTGCTGCGCTACCAGTGTTATTACCGAGAAGACTATTTGCAGCAACGTTCTGCAGCTTTGCATAGGTCACTGCATCGTTGGCTATTGTCAGCGTGGTTGAACCGGTAACGTCTCCTGTATGCGAGTCATGGTTGATAGTGACGTTGCCAGTGCCGCCGCCAGACAGCCCGGTGCCTGCAGTAATCGTTTGGTCTGCAGTAGCGCCAGCTTCTATTCCTGCAAGTTTCGTTGTGTTGGTGTCCAGCTGAGCGCCGTCATCGGATATGTCACGGCCATCAATGGTAACGCCTGCATTACAGGCTAAATTAGCCTCAAGTGTGTCTGTCGCGTCAGATCTCAAAAACTGGGTTGAGTCCAGACCATCCAGTGTAGCTGCATCGCCTCCGGGTATGGATGATACAGGTGCATCTATCCATGCTGAGCCATTCCATGACAATACGTTGTCGGTTCCGGGTGTTGGCACAGTAACGCCGGGCACGTCATTTAATCCGGTTAACACAACCAGATTGTTAAGCTTTGTTAAAAGTGTATCGGTTAATGCGTTTGTGTCTGCTTCTGCCTCGTACAGGGCCTTGATCTCAGCACCGGTCTGGTCTGCAGTTGCGCTGGATTCAATACCAGTCAACTTAGTCTGGAATGCATCGGTAAATGCATTGGTGTCTGGAGCAGCCTCATAAATTGCCTTTATACCGGCTGAAGGGACATCGGTCGCCATGATCCTGTATGCAGACCCGTCATAACGTAATTCTATGATCTGGCCGGGTGATATCTGTCCGGCAACCAGTTCTGTGCCTGAGTTGGTGTAAATCGGCCTTACACCTGTGCTGTTGACATTAAGCGTGGATGCGCCGGTATTGGCGTTGGTGGCTTGGAATGATACGGCCAGGCCTGCTGATAATGTCGGCGTGTAACTTAAGGTAACAATATAGGCATCTGCTATACCAGTATCAGATGAATAATTGAGTTTTCCCTGTTTAAGCTCTGCCTCTGTTGGTAGTTTATCCAACCCGACTTCAATCTGGTCAGCAATGTCGTTGACGTGATTTGCCACGGCCCGTGAGCCTTGTGGAACCCTGTTTGTATCATGTGTGAAATATTCGTTAGCCATTATCGTTTCAAGCCTCTTGGCGTGTAATGTATTGTAGCCGCTTGCAAGGTGTGCTGCTGCTCATAATTAGACTCGCCCCTGATATACAGCGACATATTAATTCCCGTTCCCGTAATATAGGCATCAGCCTCACCGACTACTTGTCCATCCCATAAAAACTCTCCCCAGTTAGCATCACCCCAGTAACCCCCTCCGGTCTGGATGTCGCCAGCAAGCACGTTTTGAGTGGTACTGGCTGGCAGGTAGGATGTGCCATAGGAGTATTCTGGCAGAAAATTAAGGTCTGGTGGCTCAGTAGCGTCCAACAGGTAAGTAATTTTGTGGAATCTTTTTTTCTGCCTGGGTGATTTCAGGTCCCAAAAAGGTGTTCTCAGGAAGTATTCAATGACTTCTCCGTCAAATGACTCTCCTTTCTCAGCCCTGTATATGTAGCCATCGGTAGAGCCAAAGTAAACTTCTTCCACACCATTTTCATTTTCTTCAGCACAGATACAATGAACCTCCTTGCCATAGTTGCCGATCATGTACTGGATCTGGAAGGATGCGCTCACCCTGGCTATCAGAAACGAGTTGTCATCGTAGAACAGGCGATACTGATTCTTATCCTTGATACGTGCAGATGAAAGCACCTTGTCTTTCTGCAGCTGGATAAACGGGTCCACAATCTCAGATATGGATTGTGCTTTGAAATCACCAAACTCCTGTGCCGGGTTCAGATACATGATCCCCCTATCGTCTAAATACAATGGAACCATGACATTCTGTAGAGAATACTCTATAGCTCCACGTTCAATGGAGTGTTCTGTCAATGTGAAGTCAACGGCATCATTACCATAAAGGATGTAAGTCGAGTTGCGGTTGAATATACCTAAAACACCGCCAGGCTGTGTGTCCAGCCCTACAATGGTATCACCCGTAGCAATTTCTCCGGCCCCTGTAATCGCGTCCCATACCATCGGATCACCAATGGAACTGAATAAAGCTGATGATCCAATTGTAAGGAACAGGTGGTTTTTGTGGGCTTTGAGATGTCTTGGGGCATCGGTTGTTGCGCCTGTGACATGGATAAATGCAAAATCAGTCCCATCAAAGCGAAAAGCATTACCAACACCATTGCAACCGTACATATAGCGAGTAGACAGTTGACCACCAAAGTTATACGACTGAAATTCGTACTTGCCCCCGGCCGGCAATGTAACCGCAGCTTCTGCACCAGACCCAGTAGCAGATCCTGAAGCCGATGTGATAGTAGTCGCACTAAAACTTCCTCCTGATCTGTTCTTGATATAAACATATCCGGCTGCATCGTTACCGGACCATGATCCAGAGTCTACACCTACAGCGACAATAGTTGCACTGGCTGTGCCATCGGTTAGTGTTTCGCCCTCAAGGAAGGCGGCTGTGCCAGCAGTAAACTGTACTCTCTCACCGAGATCTACGGTTTGCCATCCAGTTGCAGAATCCTCGTACATAATCCCTGCGGTGGCTCCCACGTTATCACGGAACGCATAAACCTTGTCCTGATACATCCAGACTCCACGGACATTACCAGACCCTGGCAGGGCTTGTATATCTGCTCTACGCGCCTCTCTGGCTGCCCTGGTGTAGGTTTCATTAAGGGTTTCATCGGTTGATCCATTACGGCTTGAATTACCATTGGCAACAGCCTGAGTGACAGCCGCTACCTGCAGGTTCTCATCATCAGTGAAAACCCCGGTATTGTTGAAAGTAATGAAATAACCCGTCGCGTCATTAGTGGCCCAATCGCCTGTTTCAACAACATAGGCTAAAAGCTCGCCAGTTTCGCCGCTGGTAGCACCGGTAATAATATCGCCCACTGTGGGTTCTATATCGCCGGCATCAAAATTGGTAAGCCAGTAATCGGCTTCTGTGGGGCTCGGCAGCCCGCTGTATCGCTCATATCCAGCTACACGTCTATAACCACCTTCATCATCTGGTTCGTAGTTTACGCAGCCAATGACGCGCCCTGGGGGTAACGCCAGTGCTGGTGTTACCAGATCAAGCCCTCCTTCTAGGGAGAATGAATATATTTTCTGCATACCCTCATTCCGGCACAACCACCATTTGACCTTGTTTGCGTAACTCCTGCTCCCAGATAAGTTGCCGCCATATTTCCTGCTTCATGGTAGCGCCTAACTGGATTAACTCAGGTGCGTCATCAGTACCGCCAAACAGGATCATCGCCTCATACTTAATCAAAGGATGATACTCTGCAGGCATTTCAGGAACATCAGCATTGTCAGCTAATAATTGATATTCCTTCTGATAGTCAAAGGTGATCGTGTACGTATCGTCTGGTTTCGGGTACACCTTGATATGTCCATCTGGGGCAACCGTCATAACACTTGGACGGTCTTCTCCAGGGTTTTGTAAGACACAATATTTCCGATCAAACTCTTCACAGCTGATCAGTGATATTCGTGATATATCAGATACTCCCAGGGATGTCTTGTATATCTTGCATGACTTGGGATGCATCTTGGTGAAAACAGTTGTTGGAACGTAATTGTTGACGCCGGTCAATAATTCTTGCTGGCCATCATCACGCCACATCCATTTCCAGTCTTTGGGATCTTTTTGGATTTTAGTCCATGCATCGCGCACAGCATAAACCAGACGAGCCTGAATGCCAGTCTGGTTGGATACGGATACAGGGCCTGAACCAGATATGCCTGATTCAGATCTGAGTTCCTGACAGATCGTCAGAAAGTCCATCTATCAATCCTCGGTTTCTTCTTCCGGGATTTCTTCAGCAGCTGGCTCTTCTTCAACTTTAGGCTCTTCAGGAATTTTCTGGCCTTTGCAAGGAGACCCATCCGCTTTATAGCGAACATCGTCTTGAATAAATCGGCAGCCGTCTGGTGTGTCGCCAGATACGGTACGATGGGGTTGATCTTTATCAAGTGGCATTAGATAGGCTCCTTATCGGTTAAACCAGTGTCGGACATTTGTTTCTTGCTCCAACGCTTGGTGTCATCGTGAGATCGGCATGGACGACCTTTGCCGTTATCGCCATAGCCAAGTTTTTGGTTACGCTTATTAGAGTACTTTGAATCTACTTCATCATAATCTGAAAGCGGACCCATTATATCTTGCATTCGCATAATAATCTCCAGTAGGAAAAGGGCCCCGAAGGGCCCGATTCACTTAACCGATGTTCTTGAAAGAACCACGGTCTGAAGAGACCTTGGAACGCTTCAATTTACCGGGTTGCTGTGCCTTGGTTTCTTTACGCAGCATGGTGCTGTGTGAATAACCTTCAGCAGAGTTGAGACCACGATCAGTGGTCGCACCTGGGACTTTGGCTTTATCGCCTTTACCTAGACCTTTCATAGTAACCTCCTATTAAGACCATTCAATGGTTACGACGACAGTGCCAGCACCAGCAGTAGAACCGCCAGCATTACCCACTGCAAACTTGGTGTCAGCAGGAATGCGATTACCGGATGCGCCATCTACTACAGTGTTGTGTACCGCATCAGCAGATGAGATAGGCACGGCTGAGTAAGCGTATGCATCCAGATCGCCACCAGAGATACCGACCTGCACCTGTGAAGCTGCAACAGTAACACCAGTAGTAACCAGGGTTGAAATGCTTGTTACACGACCTGTCATACCAGCAGGGCCAGCTGCGACAACATCTTCAGCAGCAGCACCAGTGAAATCCATGCCTGCAACAACGTGGGTGGTTTGGATACCGTTAGAATAGCTCATATTATCCTCCCATTAAGCTACAGAAGCCCATTCAACGATACGCGCATCAGCAGCAGCACCGTGAACAAGTGAGAAGCCTTCTTCGGCATACCATGCAACACCCTTGTCACGACCGTAGTCGCCGGGTAGTTTACCGCGAATCTCAGGTGGGCAAACGATAGCTTCAATAACAGTATCTTCACCGAAGAAGAATGCCTGATCTGAAAGACCGTTAGTCCAGCCTTGTGAGGCGATAACAGTTTGCTCAAAGAAACGAATACCTTCGTAATGGCGTCCGATCTCACCACTCAAGATCATCTGGAAACCTTGGTCTACATAGCTATGCAGTGCTTCCAAATCGTCTTTAAAGTCGCGGAAAGTCTTAGGACGACCGATACAACGGTAGTTGCCATCAGAGTAAATCGGAATGTTACGCTCTTTCATCTCATCAGAGATCAACTTGACGTGAACGTTGTTCATAGCCAGGTTGTTGGTAACGCCCGGAGTACCTGTGGTTGAAAAGTCAATCGCAGTAGCGGAGTTACCAGCATCTGGACCAGCTTTCAATGGGGTTAAAGCGAATTGCGCATGCGCTTCAATTTCAAACGCCTTGGTGCAATCGTTCTTAAGGGCCTTATGGATGATTTGCTTTACAGGATGTGCTGAAGCATCGTCCAAACGACCAGAATAGGGCACAGAGTTACCAAATTCATAGATAACACCAGAACCCTGGGTGATAGTGAAACCAGTTTCGGGCATACGCTGGTTTTCATCAAGACGACCGCCTTGAGTACCAACATCCGAATAAATGTTCCACTGGAACGCATCACCAGCATGTAAGCCTTTATCTGTAAAATCATCGGCATCACAGTGCTGGACGAAGCGAGTCATGGGCTGAAGTTCGTTACGCAGTACATCAGACAACTCGCCCGAGTACATGTAACCACCAGCCGTGTTGGTTTCCCAAACTTGACCTGCCATTTTTTAAACTCCTAACAAAGTAAATTAATTAAGCAGTCTGGCCACGTTGCTTCTGTAATTGCTGCACGTAGCTGGACCGGGTTTGCCGAGGCTTTTCAGGTGGTGCTTCTGCACGTCTGGTTGAGGGCTTCGGACGATTCATTGCCCGTTTTTCGCGCTCTTTCTCATCGATTGATGTGGTCTTTTCCTGTTCTGGACGGCCCAGCCATTTCTGGATATTGTCCCAGGAAGTGTCCAGTATCTGCTTCGGCGTGTATTCTGGATTCTGTTCTTCAACTTTAACAGTCTCCATATCTACAAGGTTAAGTAACGTATCATCCGTTTTTAATTCCGGATGGTCCTTGTAGAAGTTCGCCTTGGCGGTAGCGATTTCAATCTTCGCGTCACGGACTTCAAGTTCATTGATGGTTTCAGTCTTGACTTTCTGTACCAGCTTATCGGTATCAACCTTTTGCTGGGGCTGTTGGCCTGAACGTATAATTTCAAGCATCAGCTTGTCAGCAACTTCGTCTTCACCATCTAATAGCGCCTCTCTGTGTTGCTTAATCAGATCGACAGTCTTGGGATCGCCCTGCGGGGGTGGATCATTTTGGGCTTCACTCTGCTTGGCATCCAGTTTGGGTAGCTCATTGAGTTCCGCCTCGCGGTTCTGAAGTGCCTTTTCACGCTCATCCAGCTGTTTACGCTGTTCAGCAAGGTCCTTGAATCCTTGCATAACTGCTACTTCTTTTTGATATGCAGCTACGCCTCCGGCTTTATCGACCTTTTCCTTTGGCACTTCCATTTCACGGCCATTAACCTTGATTGTTATGGTCTCTGGCTCGTTATCTTCAATTGTATCAGCTGGCTGCTCTTTCTCAACCTCTTCTGATAATTCTTTTTCCTGCTCATAGCCTTGTGCCAGGGCTTCATTCTCAGCCTTAACTTCAGCATCACGCTGTTTGTCGTATTTTTTGGCTATTGCCATGCGGGGATCTTCTGGCTTACTGCTCTCTGGTTTTTCCAATTCAACAGTTTCTTTGATTTCTACGTCATCACGGCTGGCGTGAACTGCGTCTACGGGCTCTGCTTTGGTGTTCATAGGGGCTCCTGTCGTCCTCACGGGTGGACATCAATGATTAATAGGTTAAAATAGTCATTGAGGTGGCTTCTGACAGGCTTTCTCGGTACCTGGTAAGCCCCGGCATTGCGGATTCGCGGTGTCGGGGTTTTTTAATCGTCGTCAAATTCTCCGTTTAATCTCTGTTCGGCTAAGCCTCCAGAGCTAATAGCCTCTTCAATAAACTGAATGATCCCAAGACCGACCAGATAATCGACTTTGGCCTGTGCATTGGCTTCAGTATCGCTGGTAGGCGCGTTCATTCGTTTTTTCATGGCGTCTTCAATCATCATATTTGCACGATCAATGACGTATCTGCCGAAATTACTGGATTTGAAGTGCTGTGCCTCAATACCTAGCCTGGCTTGGATAAAGTCAAATTCATCCGGATCTACTACCTTTGGCTTCATATGCCGCTCCCTTGTCTTAGTTTTATTTTCATCTCATCAACCTTGTTCTGGCGGTCTACGGCCAGTCTCTGGCGTTCAGTGTCCAGCTTTTCCATGGATATCTGCTTTTCATTGGCAAGCTTCATCAGCATTTCTTCCTGCTTCAAGTAGGCAAGCTCAAGATTGGCCTGTCGGCTGGCCTGACCATCTGCCATTTTTTCCTGATGCATGATGTATTCATGGTCCATCTTCATTTTTTCAAGCTCAAGGCCTGGGTCTGGCTGTGGTTGTGGTGCCTCTTTGTCTTCTGGGAAGAATCGCTCTATGCCGTTGTAGCCCAAGGCACCAAAGATTTCTGCTCCGACCTCTTCACCGTCCAGTCGGCCCTGCATTTCAGGTACAAACTGAAGTAAGGTGTTAAGGCCCATGGCCAGCTTCTCAATGCGTTGCTGTGGATTAGTGGCACCCAGGCCAACATTAACCTCAATATTCATGGACCCTTGAATCCATGCGTCAGTGATCATGTTGTTTTCGTCGAGTCCGCCTTCAACATTGAATCGCTGCCATAGTTTCAGCTTCTCACCCATCAATGCAAGTAAGGCTCTATTGGTCTCATGACGTTGTTCTAGTTTTATCAACTGCTTAAGCACAGGTTTTACCCATGTTTCCACAAAGATCTTCAATGGGTATTCAGTAAGTGCATCAGCTGAACTGTTAAGCAGGTTCATTCCGCCCACGGTTTCATTCAATTGACGGTTTGAGCCTACTGAACTGGAACTGAAGTGGCCTGTTACCTCGTCATAGTCAAGGTTAAGGCGGTCTTGTTCCTGATAGCTGGATGCGGTGACATCTGGTGGGGCTTCAATCTTGATATCCGCGTTGGGATCGTCGGTCTCGGTTACACCACCGGGGACATTACGCTGCAGGGATGAGTAATCGATCATGGCTGTACGCCTGACGATATAGCGACGATTAAGGACCAGTGCAACGTTATCCCGGCGTTGGTTGTTTACTTCGTTGGCTTCCTGTTGTGAGCCTGAACCCAGTTTAACCAGCGAGTCTGGATAGTTCTTATGGGTCTCGATGTTGGATACACCGAGCACATAAGGGCGTTCACCAGCTGGCAGGTGCGGATATTCTTCTTCAAGTGGTACTGGGTCGGATAAGCGCACATGATCGGCCAGGGTATAGAATATCCAGTCACGGCCGTCTTTCTTCATGATGTTGCGGTGTACCCATACCACGGTGTAGTCAAGGTTAGTAAAGGTTAAATCCGTGCTGTCCTCACGGTTGCCTTCCCTTGCCTTTCTTACAGCGTCTGTTTCATCAGTAGCGCCTTTGAGCAGGGTTTTATCATCCAGTTCAAACCATGGGATCTTGCTGGTTCTGGATGGTTTGGCCATGGCTTTCACGTCTGATATGAACATTGGCATGCGGTCTATCAGATATGGGGATGTGTTTACCGGGTCACGCCAGTCTGCAGCTGGGCTGAATAAGACATTTTCAACGGGTCTTAAGTCTATGGCTGGTGTGTCTTTGACCACTATTGTGTCGGATGTCATCGACTGGTCGCCATTTTCGTCATAAACCTCCATGCCATCATCATCAAACTCGGGCTCTGACTTACTGACTTCTTCATAGTCCCAGTATTGGTGGGATATGCATACAGTGCCTACAAGTGTGTCCTGATATGCGCCCATTGCAGTCTGAAACCATGGGATTGTGTTATCCAGTCGGTATTGCAGGATTTCCTGATTGATTTCAGCTGATACCTGATGGGATACGTCCTTACCACGCTCTGGCTTCACATGTAGCACATCACTGGTACTGAACAATGCAACGGCTGCTGCGGCTTCTTTCTTACGGACCATGGCACGGGTCTTGGGTCTGAAGCCTTTGTGTCTGTGTTTGTATGAGTCTTTGTAGTATTTGGACCCTGGGGCGTGTTTGTTCTGGAAGTGAGCGATATTGGTTTCCATGTCGCGCCTTATATTGGCATCAAACCAGCTATTCGCTTCATGGTAGGCATCGTTGGCCAGTGATAACCATGGATCTAACCCGATTACGTCACTCTCATCCGGGGCCTTGGTTGCGTTATCCGGGTCTCGCTCATTCTGCCCGGCTGTCATCATTTTATCAGTCATCGTATACCGCCTCACCGGTCGGCTTGCGCTTCATGTCGTTAATCTGGGTGGCCAGGTCCTGACCATGTGATCGGGCAATGTTGTAGCGCTCCAGCATCTCACCTGCATTGCGGCGTACATTACGGCCCTCGGGATCTATCTTGCTGATGTGCATCACAAAGCCCATTTGGCCAGACAGCATTAAGTTGCGGATCTGCACCAGTCCGCCACGGGTATCGATAGCAATATGCCATGACTCACTGGGGATATGTGGATAACCCTGGGATAAACTGTTGATCAGGTTTTTGTATAACACCTCAACGTTTGCAGGGACCTTCTGACCGTTATTGTCAGTTAGGGTTGTCGTTATAGACTCCGGCATTGTCATCCTCGTAGAAAGTTTTACGGCTGAATTCATAGGCAACATGATCCTGCTCGTCGTCTATGTCGATGTCTTCAGCATCTTCTACCAGAGTCTTATAGTCAATTTTGGTAAATGTGGGCATTAGAAGTCACCTGCATATTCTGGATCAATATCTCGTCTCCCTATGACTCTGACGGGTGGCGTATTGAACGCAAAAGTCAGGGCCAGGGCATCAGCACAATCTGGACTCGCTAAGCCTCGCTTTTTGAGATCCGACTTTTTCTCCAGTTGTATACGGTGTTTTGAATCATATAACGCCTTGATCTGTGTCAGGTCGTCGTAAAGCTCATTATCATCCGGAATATCCGCAGTATCAAGCCAGTCTCTCATCCTGTACCACATCTCGGCCCTTTTATTATACACAACGTCCTTATTCTCGTTGTCTGGTGCATGGCCTGATAGGACCTCAACCACCTCATAGCCCAGCTGTCTGCAGCGGTCTACTACGCCAGCACCAAGGCCAACACCATCGATCATGATTACGTCTACCCGGTTCTTTTTGGCCTCTTCTATGACCCTGGCTGCAACTTGCATGGTGTCCAGTCCGCGCAGTTTGATCAGGGGTTCAAGCTTCCTGCCATGTCTGCGTGCAAATACGGTTTGATCATCACCAAAGCGGGCAACGTCAACGCCTAATATCTTCGGTGTGCCAAGGGGTACTTCAAGGTCACGCTTCTGTGCATGTTCAACCACTTCAGACGATATGAACTGTTCATCACCTAAACGTGGGAATACTCCCCTGATCCTGACACGTACAAAGTCACTATCCTCGCCATACTCATCAACATCCTTTTGTAGCTCATCCTTGTTGGGCATCTTGGCTTCCCGGGAATCTACGTGCCGGGTATTCCAGCGGTGTTTCTGCCTGCCAAAGCATTGGCGGAATCGACCAGTGTTCTGTGTGGGGTTACCAAACACAAACCACATAGTACGTGGATCTTTTACCCCGGATGATACTTCCCAGATCTTGTCTGGTATGGCTGATGCCTCATCATAGATGATCAATGCATGCTCTGCGTGCTGTCCTGCAAATGCTTCTGAGTTGTGCTCACTGTTGGCTATGGGTGATATGAACCATGTTTCTGGATGGTCCTTGTGGAAAAACTTGGTTTCTGTCCATGTGAACCAATGCTTATTGATTGCCCGCTTATGCCAGACTGCCAGTTCACGCCATGTTTTGGTTTTCAGCTGTGGGAATGTATTAGCGGTGATTACTCCGTTAAGGTGCGGCCGGGTGCTCATCATCCATAGTTGTATCCATGCGCTTTGGGCTGACTTGCCGATCCCGTGTCCTGATGCGGTAGCATCCATGAATATGGCCAGAGGATCATTGACCATGTGCTGGTGTATGTCTGCCATTTGCTGCAGCTGCCAGGTGTCCGGTCCTGTGTGATTCTCCAGTGGCCCGGGCTCACCCCATGGGAATGCCAGCATAACAAAACGCTCCATGTCGTCATAAGTGTCTGCAATGGCTTCGGCCAGTTGTAGCTCGTAATCATGTGCTGCAGTCATCTGCGCCAATAGTGCATGATAACGTGGTCAAAGAAATCCTTTGCCGCTTCATCTGCATTACCCTCAAAGTGCATTTGACCATCCTCAACCCAAAGTCTGGCCACTTGCTCATGATCATTGCCCATGAACTTAAGGTCAAACTGTAGGTTGCGGTTCTGTATGGTCACAGTGTCAGTCATATAGATCAGTCAACCATCTAGCCTCCCAGTTTACGCCATTGGTCCCTGGGCAGCATGATGCGGCTCTTACAACGTCCGCATGCTACATGGCTGGGTGGTTCACGGTGCCCATTGACGGTGATCTGTACATGGGCATCGGCTCCGCAGTGGTTGCAGTGGTAATCCTGTATCAGGGTCTCTGCCCTGCCGGCGTTGTCTCTATGCATGGGATCGTGCCGTTACTTGGTCAGTCATGGCTTTGGCCAGCTTGCGGTTGTGCTTTGCAGTGATTTTCTTTTGATGATTAATGATGCGCTCAAGATCCTTGATGTAGTTGTACATGTCTATGGGTTTGGTTTTCAGGGTAATCTCGCCGGGTTTTGCTGGTTTGGTATACGTTTTCATGGTTATGTCCTCTTTGGTGGTTTTGGCTTTTTATGTTTCTTGCACGGCATAAGGTGGCTCCTGTTCATGCTTCTCTGTTAAATAATCGTCGGCAAGTATGGCGATACGTGGAAAGTATTCACGTACAAACGCATTCCAGGCCTCATTATCCTTACATTCCTGCTCATATTGGGCTAATTGCTCGTTTAGCTCATTAATCTGCTCTAGTGCCATGGGTAGATCCATACCCAGGTGGCCGGCATGTGCTGCACCATCGATCCTTGCCTGTGGATCGGCTTTGTAACCGGTTATATCCGTGGTGGTCTTGTCATAGTTACTGGTCAGGCCGTCCTTATTGATCCCCGGGGCAGTGAGCCCGTAGTGTGTGGTGTTAGGGCTTTGTTTGCTGATCTTCATGGCTTTCCTTTTGGTCATGCTGCACTTCATGGGTAATCAATACGTAATCAGTGTAAGGGGTTGTGCATCCCTGGGTGGGGCAGATCTCAGATGGTGTAGTTTGTTGTAATGACCATCCGGTAGCGATTCTGTAGCAGGTGGGGCATTGATAGAACGTGCTCATTCTGCTTTGGCTTCAATGGCCTTTTGCCGGCTGGCCAGTATATCTGCTAAGTCACTCTTATTCTCTACGCTTAGCTGCTCCTGGAATGCTTTGACCAGTACATTCTTGCCTATGAGTTCCAGTGCTGACTTGGCCGCGGGCCCATTGAATACCCGCTTCATGATATCAACGGTCTTATCACCATTGACTGTGACCTGTTCTGGGACGTCCTTTTGCCCGGTGCTCATCTTGTACAGATCAATTGATTGTTCCAGTACCCATTGGGCATCTACCTTGGCTCGTTCTATGGCTTCCTGGGTGATCATGGCCACATTTTCTTTGATATATGCCTGTACCTTATCGGTACTCAACTTACGTGATGCGGATGTTTCTGCGGATCTATCTGATGATTGGGGCCATATCTCTTGATAGCATTTCTTACCATTACCCCGTAGATGATCGGGCCCTCCGATGTAGAGTGACGCGAACATGATATCCTTATCTGTGGTATCGGTGGGTGGCATCAGCTGATCTCATGGAAGTTACAACTGGATACCAGTATAGCGGGTTTATTGGATTAGTTATCTTGTGGTAAGCGTTTTGTTTCGGGCAAAAAGAACCCCACCGAAGTGGGGCTAAAAACAATAACCAGGGTGTGCTATGGGTTGGGGTAGGGACCCTGGTTATCGACTGGTATTACTTGAATTGTGTTATGTACTCATAGACCTGCTTGAGTGTGTCCAGATCATCCTGCCTTACATTGAGTGTACGCTTGGTTTCTGGACTGGTTGAACGATTGGGGTTATGCACCTTGGCTTCCACTACAAACCGGACCGCGGTTAACAGCATGCTTAGATGATTCTGCAGCTTGGCCAGTTCAGGTTCGCTGGGTGGTGGGTTGTGATAGAAGTCTACTCCCATTACTTACCTCCCAGGTGTTGATCAATTGGTTTAATCTCGATGTTATCTGCATTGAATGATTTCAGCATCGCCTTATCGCTGCGTTGCACTTCGCCAATGACATCACCAGTACTCTTACGGATCAGTACCCAGCTGCCCACATGGGGCAACAACCTGGGTATATCCTTATCTGTGACTCTGCGCATTACTTACCTCCGTCATTCATGATTTTGTGATAGTTGCTGTCCACATGATGCTTGATATCGACCAACAACACATTCATGACATTGATTAGCTCTATGGAGTCATCGACAGTCAGCCTGTACTCAGTGGTGCGTACCTGGGCGGCCAATGCATCGATCAGGGCATCTAATACAATGGCACGGTCCCTGAGATGCTTAAGCGTGGTTTTGCTAAGATCGCTCATCACGCAGCCTCCGTGAGTTCGCGCCAGTCACGCTGGGAAAGCTCAATGATCTTGCCGCCCATACGTTCAAACTCTGTGGCCCGGTCATAGTCCTCGATATCCTGGCTGGTGCGTGTGATGGCATTGAGTAGTCCAAAGCCTGACAGATCCCCATCCTTGATCAGGTGAGATAGCACGCTGCCTTGCTCGGTATCATTCCAGCCCATTTTCTTAGCTGTACGTTCTACAGTGTCGATGGGGTTGCCGAGATCCATGCCCTTGGTGCGTCTCATATCCTCAAGGATGTTGTTGAAGCCAACCTGTGATACTGAAGCCCTCACGGTGTCCTGAACTTTGGCCCAGAATGCCATGTCATCCTTGCGCAGTGTCTCATCAGAGTAAAGCTCAAGGGCCTCATTCATAGATCCTGTGGCCTTGCCTACGTGGTAGCGCTTCTGTCCACTATTGGCAATCATGCCATTGGAACATACCTTCCTGTAAACCAGGGGGCTGACGTCCAATGCGCCCTTACCGACCTCGGAGTTACGGATAACGATGCCGGACTGTGCCAGATCCCCTACACCTAATTCGCCCTCAATCTTGGGGAACAAGGCTTTGATGTAGAACCGGGTATCGGTCAATTGAGTAGATACGATTTCCATATCGGGTTGTTCAGCGAGTACGGGCAGTACCGCGTTAGCCAAGTCATAGTTATCCAGCACGCGGTATCGATCTGACATGAATGCACGGGCCTTACCGTCGAGGGTGCGGACCATGCGTTTCTGTGGGTTTTCGCGTAGCCAGTGATTGACGTTAACTGCACGCAGATCCTTGGGCATGCGGTCATAGTACTGTTGAGGGATTTTAAGATTCTGAGCTATCTGGGTGTGGGTGTTACGCTCAGTAGTGAAGTGCTCAGTCTGGCCATTGAGATCTAACTCAATCTCGTTCGTCTCAGGATCCATATAGATCTTGCGAGTATCTGCAACAAAGTCGCGCTTCTCATTCTGCTGACGTGTCAGTTCTGAGGCCATTTCGTTTAATGTCATACCAGTTTTCATAAGAGTTTATCTCCAATTGTTAATGAATGGTTTCCCCTCCCTCCCGGGAAGGGGCCTTGAAAATACCATTTCTTATATCTTGTGGCAAGACTTTTTATCACTTAATTGTAATCACCTTGGTTATTGGATCTATCACTACCCGGTTGCTGATATCCCTGGGTCTTTTCTCCCATGGCCGGCGCCCTACATTAATCCCGATACTGGACCATAGCTCGTTATTCTTCTCCAGGGTCCCGCCTGACAGTCTGGCAATAGACTCCCAGTCCATGTCGTAGCCATCACGCAAAGACACAAAGTCCTCTGTGGATCTGTCAGTAATAATCGGATCATTGTCATAGTCGTTGCGGAATTTATGTTTCAAATAGTTATACAGTTCCTCCACGGTAACGCCCTGGTTATCAAACTCGGCGTGATAGGTCAGGCTGTCATCGGGGTCCAATCCACCACCAATATCCATTTTTTAACTCCTTAGCGTCTTAAAACTATTCCGTCACCGTTGCAACTTGGGCAAAGCGGTAGCGGTGCTGTCGTGTATGCGCATGGTTTAACACCACTGCCGCCGCAGTATCCGCATATCGCTTGGTAGTCAGGCCACCATATTTTCACAAACGGCGGTGTAACAA
>JAAUXZ010031923.1_pt1 | contig 40898 bp, 64 predicted proteins | sample 7278131 | NCBI WGS metagenome assembly JAAUXZ01 (sample SAMN14350119, study PRJNA611818) | marine sediment metagenome | isolation source: surface marine sediment (3m) | place: French Polynesia: Moorea | collected 2018-08 | reverse complement strand
GTATCGGCGGCGGCATAGGCGGCATCGGCGGCATAGGCGGCGGCATCGGCAGCGGCATAGGCGGCGGCATAGGCGGCATAAGCAGCGGCATAGGCGGCATCGGCGGCGGCATAGGCGGCATCGGCGGCGGCATCGGCGGCGGCCCGCACATCCTCGGTGCTCACTCCGTCCTCGCTCCGCGCCCACTTCTCTGCCGTCTCAATTGCCAGCCGTGGCCGGTCGTCGTCGGGATGCTTCGCCTCGAAGGCCGACAGGGCCAGCCGCGCACACTCACATGCAGCGAGCACCAGCGGCCTCCGGGCGTCACTGTCCGGTCCACCGCTCATGTGTCCTGCAAGCCACAGCATCCAGTCGCCGCGTTGGCAGTACCGCCACGCCCTGCCGAGCGACTTGTAACCCTTCTCCTCGGCCCACTCGACTGCTTCGGAGCAGGCATCGAGTCGGCGTAGTTGATCTATCCAGTTCATGTCAGCCCTCCTTCTCGCAGCCCTCGGGGCAGGGCTTGCAAACGTCTTCCGCCCCAGACCCGATCCGGTCGTCCGCGCCGAGGCAGACCTCCCCGCTCCCCCCGCAGGTGCCGCACTTCTCGGCAGCGGACCCGGCGAGGGCCTTGGCGATGCGGGCGTGTAGTTCACTCACCTCCGCCTGCGCCTCGTCCATCTCATCCGGCATCATGCCCGTTTCGCAGTAAGTGACGTGCGGCTTGATCTCCGCGAGCAGCCCCCCCAACTCCTCCACCCGGGCGCGGAGGGCGTCGCGCTCCTTCCGGATGCGGCGGATGTGCCGCATCACCTCGGGGCTCGCCTTGTACCCATAGTGCAGGTCGAGTGTCTCGTACAGAGGGGCCTGCGCGTGCTCCTCCAAGCGGCGCAACCGCGCACGCACCTCGTCCCGCTCCCGCCGAAGACGGGCGATGATCTCGTCAGGACGGTAAGCGGGACCACCGGTCAAGCTGTTCACGGGGTCGGTCATGGCGTCTCCTCGTAGTAGTACAGGCCCATCTCGCGCAGCCGCGCCTTGCCCTCCTCCATCTCGTCAAGGAAGATCTCCAGCGCAGACTCCCACGCTTCGATCCATTCCGGGTCCGGGTAGTGCCGCGTCAGGATCGGCGGCAGGAGCGGCGAGTACAGCAGGAGGTCGCACCACTCGCGCCCGGTGACCCACAGTTGGCCCTGTACCTGGCACCGGTGCTTGTGCTGTTCGTCCCCGAGCAGGATGCCGACGTGCTTCGCCGCTCCGTGGTTCTTGACCTCGAGCAACCCATCGTCCCCCACGAGCCGGTCGGGAGACGCGCCCACGCGCCCGTCGTCGGTCAGGCACAGCCCGACCTTCTCGCACGTCACGCCCTTCTCGAATTCGTAGTAGGCGATGGCTTCCGGTTCGAGGTCGCGCCCGCGCTCCATCCACGGGCTGTCTTCGCTGTCCTGCGGTTCGCCCACGAGCGCGGCGGCGTGGAGTTCGTACTGGTACGCCTTGCGTCCCGACGCGAGCTTGAGTTTCCCCGGCGTCAGGATGCGGTGAAACTGCGACGACGTGGGCTTTCCGAGCCGGGCGAGCAGCCAATCCTGCCCCCCCTGCTCGCAGTCGAGGCGGATCATGGGCGGGTTTCCTTCATCGCCACTCCTTCGCCCATCGGACCTTGCTCCCCTGCGGCTGGTCCGTTCGGCGGTTGGTCATGCCCGGCAGAACTTGCTGCGGCTCAGAGTACCGCCATTCGCCCCCCCCTCGCTCACCCTCGCAAAGCCAGCCAGCGCCACGGAGCGACGCGCCCCCCTCCTCCGGTAGCGTGTACGTCTGAATGCGGCGGTAGCCGAGGGCGCGGGCAGCGCGAGCAGCTGCGCCGTAGAGTGCGGAGCAGGCATTCCGCGTCCCGTCCGTGCAAAGTCGCGTCACCTCTACCACTTCCAGCGGCGGGTAGGCTCGCGAAACGGGACGCCCCACGATGCAGATGCCGACCACCTCGCCGTTCTTCCACGCCGCAAGGCTGAACCTGTGCCCGACGACCGGCTTGTGGTGCCGGTGATGCTCGGCAACAAAGGCGTTCGCGTCTCGGAGTTCGATGGGCCTCACTTCCATCATCCTTGCTGCCTAGCGTCGTCCAGGCTCACTCAATCCCCGCCTTCCGGCGCAGCATCGACTTTGCCTTCTCATACTGACCGGCGCGGACATCGCCAAAATCGGCCTTGCCGACCTGCTCGGCGAAGTCATCGGCGTCCTTGTCGATGCCCAACGCCCACGCGAGGAATGCTTCCGTATCGACGTTCGGATGCTCGGCCAGGTCGCGCAGTTCCGCCGCCTGCTCGTCGGTGACGAAGGTGTCCGTCTCTGCGGCGTCCGTGTCGGTGTCGGCGGTAGTCAGTCCGAGCACGGCGATCAGCGATTGCCGCCGGGCGTAGGTCATGCTGCTCGCGTGCTTCTGGATCTCGCTCATGGTCGGCGAGCCGGACGCGAGCGGCGCGACGAACGTCCCGCTTTTCTCGTGCCCGTCGTCGTGCCGAAGCGTGCAGGTCACGATCATCTGCCCGCTCTCCACCGTGGAGTCCCACGAGTAGGTGAACCCGAGACGGTGCAAGATGGGATCGACTACGTTCGTGATCTCGTCAAGCGGACAGAAGTAGTAGCTGTACGGGCTCCCGCGCTTCGTCGCCACGTCCACCCGGCGTGACTTCCACAGCACCGGACACGCCGCCTTGAACGCACGAAACCCCTCCGCGAAGGTCCGCGCCGCCCGGCGCTGTTCCCACTCCTTCGCGAGTTCGCTCAACGTGACCAGCGCCTGCGGGTCGATACCCTGGTCGATGGCCTGCCGCATGAGCTCCAACGGCTCGGGCTGCGCCACCGGCACAGGGGCGTCAGGGACGCGTTCTAGCGGCAGTTCGGTCTGGTTGGCGTCTTCCGTCATCTGTCCTCCTCCGGGTGCGTTGTGGTGCCTGTGGCGGCCTCGTGTTCCTCGCGCAAGGCCCTGATCTCTGCCCACACATCTCCTTGCACCTTGAGAGCGCGACTTAACGCAGCGCGAGCATATTCGACTTTCCTTTGCGCTCGGCCTGCAACCGCTTCAGCGGCTTCCTCAAAGGTCGGGTGGTAGGTCTCGTAGCCTGTGTTCCGAGCGCGACGCCTTCCGCCCACCCAAATGCTCGCCTCCGTGTGGCGCTCAACCGTGATCGAAAACAGCGGCCTTGTAGTTAAAGAGCGGGCTTTTGCTGCCCACCATCGCTCGCCCGTCATCTTGTCCCTCCCGGACGCGCTGTGGCGTCGATGTCGGCCTCGCAGCAGTCGCTCACGGGCGAGCCCCATCCCGCCGGGTAGTGAGTGCCGGGGCGACCGTAGGTGCAGTGCGTCCCGGCATAGTCGAACTCGTTTCTGAGCGGGACCACGCGGCACGGTTCCCCGCAGTCGGGACAGCGCGTGCCGGGCGGCGTGATGTACTCGGGGGCGCGGGGGCTCATCGCGTGCGCTCCATGTACTCGTCTATCCGCCGCTCCTGCGCCCGCTCCTGGGCGCACTCGTCGCAGTCCGTCCGCTGCGTCCAGACGTTCCCGCACTCGCACACCGCGTGCGACGGGTAGCCACGGTCGCGGCGGATGACGGTCATGTCGTCCCAGACCTCGATGCAGCCGTCGTCGAGCCACAGCGCGGCGCGGCGCTGCTCGCAGGACTCGTGGCCGCACTCGCAGATGTCGCCGATGTCGTCGGCGGGGATGGTGAGGTCAGTCATGGTCGTCGCGCCCCGGGTGGTCACCGTGGTCCGGCTCTAGGCGTCCGCAGTCGGTGCAGCGCCAGTCATCCGACCAGACGCGATAGCGCAGTCTGCCGCCACACGCCCGGCACTTCGGCCTGTCATCCTTGCCCCCCATCACTCCCCCTCTCCGGCGTCGCGTCCCGGCGGGTCACCCCTGTCCGGCTCGGGGCGGTCCCACAGCCTCGTACAGTGGACGCACCGGCCATCTTTGATGTACCGCGCCCACTCCCCGACGTGCTCCACGACCCGCTCCGTCCACAGGTACATCTTGCCCAGGCGCGGCACCTCGATCTCGTGTTTCTTGACGAACGCCGTCAACTCGCCGGGCTTCATGCCCAGTTCGGCGGCGGCTTGCGCCGTGGTCTTCACGTCGTCGGTGTCAATCTGCATCGGTCACCTCGTTTTCCGTACAGCCTCTAGGATGGGCAGGTTGGCCTCGGTCGGGATGTAGATCGTCTCGCTGGTCCCGTCGTGCAACCCCTGGATCCACAGGTAGCGCAGATACGCCTCGTTCTCCTTCAGGCTTTGGCCGATGATCTCGTTGGCTTCGGCCACGCCGCGAGCGCGGATGACCTCCGCCTCGGCGAGATGCTTAGCCGACTCCTTCGCCGCCTGCGCCTCCTCGATCTTGATCTTGCGGTTCTCTTCGGCGCGGCGCAACTCGGCCTCGCCCGCGAGCCCCTTCTGCCACACGTTGTACTGCGGGCATCCGTAGAGCCCGAGCGCCGTGCCGAGAAGGGCCGCCACCATGACGACCAGGGTCCAGAACTTCACGACCTTGGCCCACTTGGCAGCATTCAACTCCCTCTTTTTCTCCCAGTCCATTCTTCACCTCGTTTCCGCGTGGTAGTGGGCCACGCGAAGGGCGGCAGCGTGGCCCGGAAACTCCCCGCCCGGAGTCCGGTGATTGTTCCCGCGCCCGTGGTGGACCTCCCACCGGCGGGTAGAGTCGTGGGACTCCGTCGCAATATGCCGCCACAAGGCGGGCGCGGGGTTGTGTGAAGTGGGGGCGGCAAGGTCGGCATTGCGCCGACCGAAACGTAGGCGAAGTTGGGCTCTAAAAAGGAGGGTTAGAAGTGGGGTTGCCGCCCCCGTATTCAGTCCCCCCGCCCGACGCGCCCGGCTGTTGCCCACAGTCGATGCTGACGCGCTGATGGACGGGGGGTTCATCGTCACGGCTTCCTTTCGTCGCGATAGGCGCAAGTGAGGGGGCACATTTCTAGTCCCATCACATCCGCCTTGCTGATCCGCTGGGCTTCGTAGCCCTCCCGGATGCACTGCGCGATCTCCTTCGCAACTTCCTCCCTGCCGCATCTGTCAGAGATCAGCAGAACCCACCCCGCGCACTCGGGGCAGATGGCGGCGTAACCGGTGGTGGCGGCGGTGGACGGGGGGATGGTCATTCGGTTCTCCCCTCGGCGCCCGCATCACTGTCGAGTGCCGAACGGTCGTTCTTGGCATAGCGCACTAGATAAGCCAAGCGAACCTCGCCACCATACGGCCCCGACCACGACCCAACGTCGCCGAACACCCACAGGGAGCCCAAGCCACGAAGGAACCGCGTTGGCCGATAGCCGGGCGCATCGTGACACTGCCAGTGCGGGATCGACAGCCTTGAGTCCTTGGTAACCCGATAGAGGATGTCATCGGGCACGGCCCCGCCGAAGCGGTCGAGGATGGTCCCCACGCTATGCCCGTCCCGAAGCATCTCGTTCGCCTCGTTCATCTCGTCCAGGCTGGCCTCGTGGTGTCTTGCTAATTCCATCGTTTGATGGAGTTTCCCATCCGACGTCTCGTAGCGCGTCACTGCTCGCGGTTCTGTGGTCATTCGGTTCTCCCCGCGAGCCACGCGGCCACCTTCTCCGCGCTGCCCCAATAGCTGTAAGGGATCTTGTTGAAGGCGTAGCGGACGATCTCGAGGAGTGCCGCAAGGCTATCCTCGTCGGCGTGAAGCACCGCGCCCGTCAGGTCGTTGCACAGCACGCGGCGCACGAAGCGCCCCGGGGTATGGCGATGCTCGACGTACCTGTCGATGGCGTCCTTGACGAGTGGCGGGATCATCCCCACGGCCTCCACACCGCCAGCACCACGACCAGCAGAATGAAAAGCAGCCAGCAGATGCCGACGATCGAGAGCTTGTCCATGCGGTAGTTCATCATGGCTCCCCCCTCATCCGCCGCACCGCTACGCCGGGCAGTTCCGGCAACTCCCCGATCTGCCGGGCGTACCTCCGACGGTGCTTCGATTGGATCGCGTAGGTGCGCCCACCGCAGACCTTGCAGCGCCCGCCCTCGGGCAGAAAGCGCATCCGCTTCTCGACCTTACAGAAGTGCCGCCGGTAAACCTCCGGCAGACGGGCACCGTTCTTCGTGCGGATCATGTCACCTCCTTGAGCAGTCGCGGCGCGTAGGCGACCGGCGGGTGTCCGCCGTCGATACGGAATTCGCCGTAGCGCGGGCGCGGACTCCAACCGCCGAGACGCAGGCCGCAACAGCGGCACAGGCGCGAACCCTGCCGGCCATCCGGCACGAACGGCGTCTCGCAGTGCGGGCAGTAGCGCACCGAGCGGCTACGGAGTGGGGTCGGCATGGACCTTCTCCCACGTCCGAAGTATCCGAAGAATGCGAGCGCGGAGCGCCCGGTTCTTCGGCAGGCTTCCGTTCTCGTAGTTGCGGAGAGCAGACGCGGAACAGCCGATCCGCACCGCCGCGACCTCGACGGACAACCCGTTCGTCTCCCTCCATTCCGTCAATCGTTCGCTTAGGTTTTTCATGGCACACAGACCATACGTTTTTCTGCCGCAGAAAAAAAGCAGAATTGTCCTTGCCAAATCCTAGCGGGGCGCTATACTGTCTGTAGATGAAGCATACAGCCACATACGGGACCAACGGACGGGAGGCAGCGATGACCAAGTGCGACGGATGCGACGACAGCAAGTCGGATGTCCGGGTCTACCGGGCGAAGTTCTCCGGGAGCGAGCAGTGGGAGACGGTGCGCTACTGTGGCGACTGCGCAGACCTCGCAGGGATAAATTGGAACGGTGAGACGGACGCAATCGAGTCGTGGGACGCGGATCACCCGAGCGGGTTGTACTACGTCGGCGACTACGACAGAGAGTCCACCGATGCCTAGCGACACCCTCGCCACCCGCCTCCGCGCCACCATCAAGGCGCGGGGACTCGTCTACAAGCAGGTGGCCGCCGATCTCGGCGTCCACGAAGTCACCGTCGCCAAGTGGGTGACGGGGCTACAGGGAATTCACCCCGCCCGCCGCGCCGAAGTCGAGCGGTGGATTGAGAAGGAGGACTGACATGGCCGAGATCGCCGTTTACAACTCGGAGCCCGGCTTCAGGCGGTGGGACGTGATCGACGCCGAGCCGCCTTTCGATGAGGCGGGCCTTCGGAGGCTGCGCGAGTGGTTCCGCCAGAACTACGACCACGATCCGGTCCTCGGCCTTCCCGGCGTGATCGCGGGCGAGAAGTTGATGGAGGAGTTCCCCGGACTCAGCGGGTTCGACCGGCTGTGTTTCAAGTCGGCGATCATCTCGGCCCGCGTGAAGTTCAACGGGAGACTGATCCGAGACCGGCTGTGGAAGGAAAAGCTACGCCAAGAAAGGAAGGGGGACTGACATGGCCCGCTGTGAAAGCCTGACCTACTGCGAGGGCTGCGATAGCCACCAGTGGGGCGTACGGACCTACCGCGTGAAGCACTACGGGAGCGAGCAGTGGGAGACGGTGCGCTACTGCCCGGACTGCCGCGACCTCGCGGAGATCAACTGGAACGGCGAGACTGAGCAGATCAAGGAGACCACCGATGCCTGAGAGCAAGCACACGCCGGGACCGTGGGGAGTTTACCACCCCTCAGAATTCCCGCAGGATTGGAGGATTGCGCGGGTAGGAGCCCCTGCGGGGGAGCGAGTCTACGTTGGCCGACTGACGACAAGTCATGACCCGCAACGGAGTGGTGATGGTGGTGGCGGATTGCAGCCGGTGCGTGAAGCAGACGCCCGCCTGATCGCCGCCGCGCCGGATGCCGTGGCTCTCGCGGAAGCGGTCGCCGCCCACTTCGAGGGCACGGACGCGCCGCTCGGACAGATGGCGCGGGACTGGCTCGCGAAGGCGAGGGGGGAGTGATGGGGAGCCGCAGGCACACACTATGGACCCTCGCCGCGCAGTTCAGGCACCGCACTTATCGCTTCCGTCGTTGCGTCTGCGGGCGACTGACAAGCGGGCATGAGTTCTTCATCAATGGCCTGTGGCGCTGCCGCCGCTGTGCGGACAATGAGCACGAGCGAAGGATCAGCGCGAAGGCGCAGCAGGACTAACCCCGCCCGCCCCGGTTGAGGATCGCCGGGGCGGTTCTCTGTCCGCGCTCTACTTCTTGAGCACCGTCCGGCAGACGACGTAAACCGCCGCGAGCGCCCCCGCCGTGATGACCACCACGGGCGGCAGATCCTTCGCCGCAGCGAGAAGCGCCGCGATGGTGCCCGCGCCGACGCCGGCTTCGGTGCTGAGGATGCCTGGCTTCGGGTTCATGACTCGAGCCCCGCGATGTCCTCGTCGGTGATCGGGTCACCGAACGGCGGCACCCATCGTCCGGCGCGGATGTCCGCAAGTCCGGCATCGGTCAGCCCGGGGTGACGCGCCCGGAGTTCGTCGTCGGTGAGCGACTGCAGGAACCTAATCTCGTCTTCGCGTGTCGGCATGGCTACCTCCCCTCGACGGTGAATGTCCGCCCGGGAGGTTCGCCGCCCGGTGTCACGTCGGCCTTGACATCGGCCTTCGCGTCGGTCTTGACCTGCTGTTCGGTCCCGTCGTTCTGCATGTTGATGAGGAACAGGTTGCCCGCTGCGCCACCGCCCGTGAGCTTCAGTACCGAGCCATCGGCCAACGTCAGCGTCGTACCGTCCGGCGGGGTCTCGTACTCGCCCTCTTTCACCTCGACGGGCATGGGCGCGAGGGCGATAGAGCCCTCCTCGAAGATGATGCGCTTGGTGCTGGTGTAGTCGGTCCCGAGGGGCGACTTGCATCCCGCAGTGAGCGCGAGCAGCGCCACCGCGAGTACGACAATCGTAAGTCTCATCTCTTCACCTCTCGCGTGGTCCGCGTGGTGGCGACGGCTCTCCCGCCCACGCGGGTACGGGCAGCTATGCTGGCGAGCCGCCGCCGGTTCTATGTCAGCGACCAAGGTCGCATGAACTCGTATCGTGCATGAAGAATGGCGAAGCGCAGTTGACACCAAACCCCTTCCCGGTGCCGAGCGTGCCGCATCCAAGCCACGAAGCCCAAGATCGCGGCGCGAACACGTCGCCACAGCGAGCGCCGATACCTCCACCGAAACGTATAGCTCATCGTGTTCGCCGTGGTGGTGGTCGTCGTCGGTGGCTTGATTGTCCCATCGGAAGCGCGAAAGAAGATGTCCATGTTGCTATCCTAACCGCCCCATCACCGCCGACGCAATTGCGGCAGCGACAATCCCGATGCCCGCGCAGAACGCGGCCACCTTGACGCCCATCGTCGCGACCTTGATTTCAAGGGCCGTGATGCGCTTCGTGTGTTCCTTCTGGAGCTTGATGATCTCTTCGTGGTCGGCGTGGTTGCGTTCCAATTCCGCGAGCACCAGTCGCCCGTGTTCCCGCCATCCGTTGTCGTTTACTCCGGTGGACTCGGCCATGAGTCACACTCCGGTATAGTGATGGCGTAGTACAGGCAGTCCTCGGAGAATGACGCATCGTGGAGCGTGTCCGGGTCGAGCCGGGTGCAGTCCGCACGCCGTAGCGTCTGCACCTTGCCGTCGATGCGAAGTTCCATCGAGCCCGTGATGACGATCAGGAACTCCGTCTGACCGTGGGCGTGCTCGGGGAACTCGGTCCCTGCCGGGCTGTTCCACAGCGCCGCGCTCGTCTCCGGTGACGTGTAAAGGTGCGTCGCTACCGATGACCCGGCGTCCATGACGTGCCCGGCCTTGCCCCCGCAGTCGAACAGCTTGGGGGGGAATTTGGGCAGGTTCTCTGTGATCTCCCGCAGTCGGGCCAGGTTGTCCGATACCATGTATTCTCCGCAATCGCGGCCTCCGCATTCTGCTCCACGAGAGGGGGTATCCACGCCCCCGGTCAACCTAAAACCGCTTTAGACATATAGGGACGGGGGCCAGGAGCGGCGATCCTGGCGCCCCGCCAGCGAGTCGGGTTTCCCGGCCCGCGTAGTTGGTATTCATCATGGTTGCGGGCTCCCCTTGACATGCGTCTCCCATTCGAGCCACACGTACTCCCGGTATCCGCTCGGCGTGACCCCGGCGTCGGCCGTCGCCCCGTCGATCAGGACGACCCGACAGACCACCCGGCCGTACTCCGCGGTCGGCTTGATGTAGCCCTCCACGCCGGATTTTTCGTTTCCGGTGTCCGCGTAGTCTCCGCCTGTGATCGCGACCTTGGTGAGCGAGACGTTGAGAAGGAGCGTCCCGGTGACTTGATACACACGGAACTTCACGGACCAGTCCGCCCCGCTGATGTCCTTCCCCGCCTCCGTGCCCTCGTCGGTCTCAAGGAGTTGTTCCTTGATGTAGGTAGTCCGGTCCTCGAAGAACTCGTAGTCACGGCTCATGAGAAGTCCTCCATGCGACGGTGGTACAACTGGTCAGCACGGCTGGAGTAGTGGCCTTCGGATCTGAGGAAGTACATCTGGACCCACCGGAGGGTGCCCGAGGGGGCGAACGGTTCCGCTATTTCCGCAGCGATCCCCGCGTAACACCATGCGATCTGTTGCCGGTCTACCGTGGCGATCGTCCCATCAGGAAGCAGCAGGGCCAGGTTGTACGGCGCAAGGACCGATACCGATGATGCTCGCTTCTGGCGTGAGTCGAGGTTAGCCACTCCCGATTTCCCCGCGCGTGAAGTCGGTCCCGTCGTCGCTCACCGTGGCCTGCTGATCCACCGTGTCGCCGGCGTCGTTGTAGACCTTCAAGGTGGTGGCGTTCTGCTCGATCTTGTTTCGCAGGAACTTGTAGAGATATCCGATCTTGTCCTTGAGGCTCGCGGTGGCCGCTGGTGCCCCCTGGCCCGGCTCCGCGTGGGTATCCGTGGCGAGCGCGTCAACCACCTCGGCATTTACCGCCGCAGCGTCGAGGGTCGAACAGGCGTCGAGCAGGAGATCGAGCCGCCCCCCGTCGATCCAATCCGTGAGGACCGCCGCCCGTGCCGCCGTGAGCCGTGCGGTATCCGTGCCGATCGTGGTCAACGCTCCGGCATCCGGCAGGAGGTCAGTTACCGCCTTGATGAGGGTCAAGTGTGTTCCCGCAGCCTGCATCGCTGCGAGCACTGCGGCGGCATCGTGGGTCGAGAAGCCGGTAGCCGTGATCCACTCCGCGTCACCCCGGTCCCGCAGCGCCTCCACTGCGTCCGTCTGCGCGGAGAAGTTCCCCGCGCCACTGCCGCCGTCCGCGTTGATCTCGGTGAGTTCCGTCGCGTTGTCCGTCTCGATGGCCGCATCGGATCGGAGGATGAGTTGGACATAGGCCAGCAACTTCGCAGCCGTGGCGAGGTCCGTAAGGGATCCACTGTTCGGCAGGTTGTCCGTCACAGCCTTGATCGCGTCCACCACGGTATCGACCGTCGAGAGCGCCGAGGCAAGCGCCACCGCACCACCGGAGAGGTTGTCGAGGTAGCCTGCGCGGGTGGCACTGAGTCGCGACTTGAGCGTGTCCACGTCCGCTGGGATGTTCGCCGCGGCGAGTTCGTCGAGGTATCCGGCTCGGAGCGCGGTGAGCCTGGCCGCGAGTGTGGCGAGATCATCGAGTGCCCCGGAGTTCGGGAGATTGTCTGTGACCACCTTGATGGCGTCGACCACGGTGTCAACGGTGGTGAGCGCGGCTGCTGTGGCTAGATCGGTCAACCCCGCACCGGCGGCTCCAATCCGTGCGAACGAGTCGCCCGTCTGCGCGGTGTGGCCGTCGAGCGTGTTGACCTTGGTCAGATCGCCGTCCGCTTCGATGCCGAGCGATGCGAAGTTCGTGGGGTAGTCCGCCTTCGGGAACGCCGTGCGGTTCTCGATGGAGAAGTGCGCCAGGACCGCGTTCACCGTCTGCCCATCGATGGTCGCGGCGGACAGGACAACGGAGTAGTTCGAGCCGGTCGCGTAAAAGGCATCCGCTGACAGGTCGATCGTGCAGGCGTGGATGCCCGTCAGGGAGTCGAAGTCTTCGGTATCGGTGACTCCCGCCGTAGACTGCGCCACCCCGTTGTCCTTGTAAACGCTGATCGTGCCGTCCGTGGCGCGGGTGATGCTCGCGCCGTCGCTGTCGTTCGAGTCCCAGATGAAATGGACGGTCGCGTCTTCCGCGAAGTCTCCGAGATACGGTCCCATCAGACCAACCCTCCTCCGACCTTGCTCTTAAGCCGGGTTGCGTTTACCAACTTGCCAGCATGACCCGCTGCCGGAGCCGCAGGCGTGGCCTCGACCGCCCCGATGTCCCGTCCCTGTACCTGTACCGCGCCGATGCTCGCCATGGTCTATGCGTGTCCCGGGTTGTCTCCCCCGTCCACTCCCGCGTCACGGCAGGCTGCGCCCTGCCCCGCGACGTTATCGAGTGAGAAGTCCTTGTTCGCGGCATCCGTGAAGGGATCGCCAGACAGTGTCACGTCGTTAGCGCCCCGGTTGGGGACGTTGAGCACCTCGCCCTGATTGTTAAAGTAGAAGGCGTTATAATCCTCGAAGAGTTGCTCAAACGCGGCACCCTTCTCGATGCCGTATTGGTTGTTTTCCGCAAAGATATTGTTGATGAAGACTTGCCCCTCTCGTGAGGAGGTCACCGCCCCGCTCCCGGCGGTGGACTTGTAACCCACGCACCCGAAAACCGTGCTGCCGTAGCTGACATCACGGAAGCAGTCGTCGGCGGGCGTGTCCACGATGCAGCAGATGGCGCGAGAGAAGCCCTTGACCTGGAACCCGTAGCGCCCGGCGTCCTTCGAGTAGCAGGCAATGAACGTGGCGTACTGCCCGATGTCGAACCCGTCCCCGCTCGTGTCCGCGTAGCAGAGGATCGCGGCACAGTAGGTGCCGGTGTTGTAGATACCGTGCCCGGTCCCCCCGGTGGTTTCGATCCACAGGCGGTGAAAAAACGTATAGTCGGAGACCCCGTTGAAACCCTCTCGGTGGGACGTGACAGAGACCACCTTCAGATTGCAGAGAACGAGAAAATCCTTGCCCGAGGTGGACGTAAACACTCCGTTCCCCACCACGGACGCCGGTTGGATTAGCGAGAGGTTGCTCGACCGGTCGCCTGCCGTGGTCTCGTACCCCTCGATGGTGATGGGGATGGCAGCCGTGCCTGAGTTGGGGAGGTCCACTTCCTCGGCGTAGGCCACGCCCGACTCGTACTTGATGTTGATCCGGGGCGAGTCAGATGACCCGTTGACGAAACTCGTGGTCACCGTGTCGGTGGCGTGATCCACCGTCGCCCACGCCCCGCCGACGTTGACGGTCTTCCCGGATGCGCTGCCGGTAACGGCGGGGGTTACCGTGAGATCGTTCCCGGAAATGTTCGTGATGCGGGCGAAGTCCTTGGAACCCGCCGTGTCGAAACAGATCCAGTCATTGTCGGACGCACCAGCCCACCCGCCCGCGTCGTCGTCGGTGATGGTTGTCCCGGCCACGTCCGATGAGCAGTTGGTATTCGTCTTGACCGGGCCGTCGTTTGTCCCGAGCGATGGCCCGCCGCCGTTCGTATCCGCCACGCTTGAGCCCTTCGTGACGTAGAATTCGGTATACGCCATCTCATCGCCTCCGCTTCACGACGAACGACTCCCCGTCCTCGCCCACCTCGACATCGTGATCGGCCAGGATCTCCCGCACCTTCTGACGAAGCGCCTTGCGCCGGTCCTCGCGGGTGGCCTCCGTCCGCTCATCCCGCATCCGGCTCGCGACCACTCGCCGCACGTTGCGGTAGAAGAAATCAGCCGGGCAATCATCGGGATCGAAACCGAGCAGGGCGCATACCGCCGCGTAGTCCGACTGATGCACCTGTCCCGGTCGCAGCCCCCGCGCCGTTGCCACCGCGTACAGCTCCTCCGCGTACTCATGTCGCCCCATGCGTCACCTCACCACAAGGTCTCCATCGTCGTTCCGATACACGTCCATCTTTGAAAGCGTGTCTGCCTTCGGGCGAAGGGTCAGAAACGCCCGCAGAGACGCCTCCTCCTTCTCCTTGATGGCCGTCTCTTCGTCCCCTTCCAGCGCCGCCACGACGTAGGCGCGGACCTGGGTATAGAAGAAATCAGCGGGGCTCTCCCCGTTCGGGCCGAGTTCCACCTCGGCCAACTCCGCGATCTGTCCATAGGACATGACCGCCACCTCGGTCGAAAGCAACTCCTGCTCCCGAGCGTTAGCCAGTGCCGTCTCGTTGTACACCTGCCACCTCCTCAATTGCACCGCGCCGATATCAAGCAGTACGACAGCGCCGCAGGATGCCAATCTCACCTCCTGAACTTCACCTCGAAACCGGGGGTCACTGTATCGCTCCGTCCACCGGGTATTGCAGGTGCGCCCCGATCAGGACCACCCCGGCCACGCTCGCCACGCTGTCCAGATAGACTTCAACGACCAAGTTGTCATTCGGGGTGATCGGGTTATTCGCGTCGTCGTAGTCGATCGTGATCGGCACCTCGTGGCAGTCATACTGTGCGTTGTTCGCCCCGATGTCATGGTCCACGCTAGCTTGGGTCGAGGTCTTGTTTGCAGCCTCGGTATCGGCAAAGGCGACCAAGTCCGCGGTCACGTTGATATCGTCATTCGCGGTCTCGGCCGCGTTGAGAAGCACGCGCAGCACCAGGGTCAGATCGCCGTCCTCCGAGTAGTTCGTCGGTATCCGCGTCGTCAGGGTGAACTTCTCGTTGGTTGCATCGAGCAGGTAGCCACGGATCGTCGGCGTGGTCCCGATCTCGACCTGCGTCGGCGGGTTGCTGGACGGGATCCCGACGGGACTGAGCGGGATGTCCTTTCTCTCCACCGTCGTCCCGGCCACGACGGCGATGACCTTTTTCACTGCGTTGTCCACCCCGTTGTCAACGAAGTAGACTTCTCCGTCGCCGGTCAGGAGCCACACGGCGCCCTCGTTCGCGGCGCTCACGGCCTGCGCCGTCCCACGGTTCTCAAGCCGCATGTCGTTCATCTGCTGGAACGAGCACTCCATGTCGGAGGTCAACTCCTTCAGGACCGCGATCTCGTTCCACGTCACGCCGCCGCCGTCGAAGTCCGCGTAGAGCTTCAAGACGTAGGGCGTGCCGGAGTTGTCGAGCCAGATCTGACCCTCGACCGGACCCGCATCCCCGGTCGGCGCAGCCGTACCTATGAAGCAGTTTCGGAGCGCATCCGTCCGGTCGTCGAGCGTGCCGAGGATGGTGGTAACGCTCTCAGTGGTCTGGTCGATATCGACGTATGCCATGTCAGGCTCCCGCTGCTATCCAGATGATGTTTCCGGTGAAGACCTCGGTGCCGCCGTCGTCGTAGACCCGGCACGTCGCCTGTGATGCCGTGATGGAGATCACCGAGACCGAGAACTTCGCCGTGTCCGAGCTCGCAACCAGCGACGGCGCGGCGATGAAGGGGGAAGTAAACGAGATCGTCGTGGGGCCAGGCGTGCCAGCCACCGCTTCTGTCCCCTCTTCTTTCAGGTTCTTCTGCCGCTCGAGGATGGTCAGCTTCGTCGTCTTGACGCGCTGATACCTGTTCCACGAGTAGAGCCGGATACGGATCGTGTGATACCGGCAGGTGTAGAGCCCCGGCGCCCACGGCTGCCAACTGCCAGAGTCAAGTTTGATCCATGGTTCGATGCGTATGGCCGTCTCGTCGCCCGCCGCGATCATGTCCCCGGGACTGAACCGGTTCACGTTGTCCAGGTCGTCGACCTCCACCCCACGGATCAGTTCTTTGCACCGCGGTGGCAGGATCCACTCATCCGCGTTCTGATCGGCCGCGTCTCCATCAAAGTCCACGGTCATGTCGATCTCGATCCGCACCGTCCGGGTCGAACCCAGATCCACCTGAGCGTGTTCGTACAGCCCGTAGGCGGGACCGCCGGAGAGGTGGGTCACGGTGTCCGCCGTCTCCGTGGCCGTGTTCGCAGGCACCCCCCACCGCTTGTACCGCAGGTTCCCGCTGTCCACTTCACAGTCGGTTTTCGTGCCCGTGTACCCGCCGGTGTGGATGTCCGTCGAAGTCCCGTTCACGTAGTTCGGAAGCGCGGACACGGTGATCGCGAACGTGATCTCGGTCGAGCGGCGCCCGCTGTGGTTGACTGCGACCAGCCGATAGGTCTGCGCCCCGCTGGCCCACCACCGGAAACGGAACTCACACTCCGTCGTCTTGCCGACCAACTGCCCCTTTGCCCACGCGGATCCGCGCCGGAGTTCGTAGTGGTGCACCCGCCCGCGATCGTCCGGCGGGAACCACCGGGCTTCGAGATAGTCGTCGTCCTGTACGACGGCGAGATCCTGCGGCGGATCCGGCACCGTCAGATCCCCGACAGGCCGCACCTCGCCCGTCCGCCACTTCAACTCGTCATGGCGGTTGCCGAAGCGGTCAACGGGAGCGAGAGCCCACTTGTACCTGCGGTGCCGGTCGAGTTCGAGGTTGTAGGAGAGTTGGTCCGCCACGCGGGCCACGTGCTCCCACACGTACAACGGCTCCCGTGCGATCAGCACGTCGACCTCGTGGACCGTGTCGTCGAAGTACGGCCCCCAATCCAATCGGACGGTTTCCTTGTGGCTGACCGCAATCATGCGGGCACCTGTACGCGCTTCGGGTCCAGCGCATAGAAGTTGTCCGAGTATTCCCGGCAGAGCAGGCTCACCCGGAGGGTCGCCGGGTCGATCTTCGGCGTGATGACCCGCCACTTCTTGCCAGTCGTCCCCGCCCCCTCGATCTCGCTCTGTACGAGGATCACGTCCCCGGCTTCCTGTACAGCCGCATCAGGTAGCGCCGTGAACTCCACAACCGCCGGTTGCATCCAGGCATCGTCCAGCACCCGGGTTGCGATACGCACCGCCTGAGACCGCCTGACGCAGCCGTTGGCGGTGATGACCGCCCGCTTGCGGTAACTCTTCTTCTCCCGGTACGGCACGAGGACGGCCTGGTGCTGATAGTCCTCATCAACATCGTTGAACCGGACCTCGACCTCGGTGGGCGTCTTGGCGAGTTCGTCGAGTTTCCGAGAGAAGTCGCCCATCACCTGGTTCGCCGCGGCGCCGGAGAAGTAGTACGTCTTATCCGTGGCTCGCGCCTTGTCGATCCGCACGCCCCATTTCCGGCCGCGCTTCACGGGGGCCGCGTTGCAGGTGAACATCAGCTCTTTGACCCACCGGAGCGGGGATCGAGATGTGTCCAATACCGCATCCAGCCGGGCGCGGACTTCGGTGCCGGTCGCCCCCTGGATCGAGATGAGTTCGTCGCAGTAGTCCGCGAAGGCGACCCACTCTGCCGTGATGAGTTGAGACGTGCTCGCTCCCTCACCCCACCGCGTACTCGTCAGGATCTCCGTGCAGTTCCAGGCGGGGTTCTGCGTCCACTCGAAGTCCTCGGAGTCGAGGTTGGTGGACTCGATCCCCTTCATGATGACCGTGACGTTCGGGATGGTCCCGTGGACCTTGTCGCTCGCCACCGCGTCTAGGTAGAAGTACGCCGTACCCGGGTAGCTGAGTTTCTGGTCCTGAAACTCCTTCGCGAACTGCCACCAGAGACGGTCGTGGAACTTCACCGCGTCATAGTCGTTGTTCGGGGTGTCAAGCCGGGTAACCCGGATGTCGTAGCGGTCACGGGTGAAAGCATCGACGACCTTCTGTTTGATCTTCCCCTTGGAGACAGCCTCCTTCAACGTGGCGAGGAAACTGATCTCCCAATAGTACGCCTGCGTGGTCTTCGCCGCGATGGTGAAGTGCGTTCCGCCGGCCGGGTTCGGAAGCGCGATCCACTTCGAGTCCCCGTTCTTCCGGTAGTCGAATTGGAGGTTTGCATCCTGAGACCGCACCTCCCCCGCCCCGCTGCCGGAGGACTTCACGTAGAACATCCCCTGAAGCGCGGCCAGGGTGACGCTCACGTCGTCCACTTCGCTGACCGTCGTGTAGGTGAACGGGTCTTTGCCCGGTAGGTAGTGGTTCAGCGAGTACGAGTTGGTGGTCCCCTTGATACCGCTGATGGGGGCCTGGCCGATCTCGCCGCGCCGATGCTCGCACGTGATCGCGCCGATGTTCTTGACCCGACCGTCAGCGGTCAGGGCCACGCCATTCGCCACCGCCGTCCCGAAGATCGCGTAGGTCGTGCCGTCTGAGTCCTGCGAGAAAGATAGGGTCTCGGTGCTGTAAGCGTATGAGTAGGTCACCGCTACCCAGTAGTTCGCGTACATGTCCTTGTCGAACGTGATCGTGAACTTGGCGGCGCTGTCTGCCTGCACCGAGTACGACGGAATGACGCTCCGGGGTTGCAACTGCCCGGAGCCCGAGTAGATATCCACGACGACCGTATCGATATCCACCGCGGCACCGTTCGCGCTTTCCGTGTGCGAAAAAGACCGGCGTTCGCCCGTGGTGAAGACCTTCGCGATTTTGAGCTTCGTCCGCGTCCCGGTGTAATTCTTCGTCCACTTGGTCCCGTCGAGATAGAGGGTCACCGCGCTGATATCGACGTGCTTCCGGGGGAACGTGAACTTCGTCTTGGACCCGTCGCCCTTCCCGAGCGAGTCCGCGGTGAACGCTGTCCACAGACCTATCGTCTGCTGCTGGTCGTTGACGTACAACTCCTCGAGCCAGTCTTTCGGGCACGGCCCCTCGGAGCAGGCGCCGAGGAGTGACACCCCCTGGAATGCGTGTCCGATCAGCCCCGCGCCGGTGAGTTTCTTCCCGGAGGAGGAGAGCGGAGAGAGCCACGCGGCCATGATGGATGGGGCGACCTTCTGCCGCCCGATGACGACGGGCACCGGCGCTTTCGCGCCGACCGGGTTCTTGAACTGAGCGAAGCCGAAGTGGGGGGACTCGGAGATCCCCTCGGGGGCTTCGGGCGGATCAAGGGCGACGGCGATGGAGCTCGCGGTCGTCAGCCCGATACCGATCTGTGTCAGCGGAATGCCGAGGGGTGCGCCTACTCCCGTGACGTTAAGGATAGTCCCGACTACGACAAGCGCGGCGCCCACAATCCGACCGATCAGTCCCGCTTCTCGCAGCCCCCCCATCAGTAAGTGCTCCAGTTCTGCATCGGCGCACCGGGGAACCCGCCGAACCGCTTGGCCTGAGACGCCGTGAAGTGTTTCGTGCAGCCGTTCTTCCCGTCGTACGTGAAGTCACACGTCTTGATGGACCCCTTGTATCCGCACTCGGTCCCCTTGTATTCCCACGGGCAGAAGAATGCCTGTAGCGTCCGCGCTGGCACCTTGTTCCCCTTCCGGGCGGGAGACGAGGAAAGCATGATCGAGACGATCTCGTCCTTCCACTCGTAGGCGTCGAGTTCGTACTCCCAATCGAGATACCCGGAGGTGTCGGCCAGGTTATCCGCGAGGACCACGGTGAGGATCACCACCGTCCCCCGACGGTCACCGCCGCGCAGCCAGTCCCGCATCACGCGGTCAAGGTTCTGGATCTGCACCGTCACCTTCGGGTCGCGCCCGAGCAGGTTCTCTTCGATCGCGGAGACCTTCCCCGAGTTGGCCGAGTAGGTATTGGAACTCCACGACACATCGGACGTGTAGAGGGCGTAGCGGTAGGTTGTAGAGGTGCTCGCCTGGATCTCGACAAGCCACACGGGGACGGCCTGGTCGCTTGCGAGCTTCGTCAGGAATGTCGCGCTCGCGGATCTCATACAAGGTGACTCCCCGGGCGGTCCTGCCGCCACGTCAACGTGCGGACGTAGAGGGTCGAGGAGTCGTCATCCGCCCCGAAGTGGGACACGTCGAAATCGAAGTCGTCTTGGTCGAACCGCACGGGGATGTAGCGGTCATAGGTCGCTGTGACCGCGCCGGCGTCAAACCCCGCCTCGGTGTTCACGATCGGGGCCGAGTAGTTCCCGGTGAGGTTCCAGTCGCCATCCTGATCGACCCCGCCGACTTTCACGACCAGCGTGCTCGCTTTGATGTGCTTCGAGTCGAGCGCGAAAGTCTCGCCAGCCCCGCCGGTGGATGTGCCGAGGGCTTCGTCCGTGACTACTCGCCATACCTCCAGCGCAGGCAGGAATAGCCAAGAGTCGTACCCGCCCTGCCGGTCGTCGAACCACGACTGGAACGTGGTTGGGTCATTCGGCGGGAACCGGAGCACCGCGCGGCGAACGCGAAACAGGCCATTCGCGGGAAGCGCCGCACGCCGAAACTCCCGGCCGCCTTCGGCGGATGATCGCTGCGTGAGGTGCGCTCCGCCCTCCCCGTGGTAGGGCCGGTGGACAGTGAACGGGAAGATCTCGGTGCTCATATCGCGGGCTCCGAATTGAGACCGATCGACCCGAGGAACTTGGAGATCCCCTCGGCATCGAGCCCCGCCTCGCCAAGCATCGCTTCTGCCAGCGCGTCGGTGACGTTGCGAAGGATCGAGTCAGCCAGGTTTCGGGCGAAGTCTTCCGCCGCCTGCATCGGCCGCCCCTTGATCGCGGTGACGAGGGCGTCAGAAGTGGACGTATGGAGGGTGTCCGCGAAGCTGACCGCGTACTGGTTGAGGGGGCTGTCTTCCGGGGGGTCGTCAAACAGCAACTTGTCATCGCCCCAGAGTTCTTCCTTGAGGACATCCAGGCGCTCTTTCAGCAGCGCATCAAGCTCGGGATAATCCGCCATTATTCCGAAGGGGGTTCCCGACTTAAGCCCGCTGAACAAATTGAACAGGCTTCCGATGGACTCTTTGCCCATGCGGTACTGCTCTGCGGGCGACCGAAGATCGTGGACAAGTTGCCCCAAGGCGGACTCCTTGCCGGTGATCTCAGACGCGAACTCCTGAATGCTCTCCATCGAGAGGTGAACCGGCAACGGATCAATCCCGATCTTGCCGAGCCTCTCGTTGAGTTCTTCCAGCGACTTTATTCGCCGCTGCTCAAGGATGTGCTCCCTGCGCTCGTCATCACGCATCTTGCGCAAGCGGCGAATGGCATCCTTGTTTTCGTCCGCGTACTTGGTCGGGAAGCCCATGCGGCGGGCGTAGTCCTCCACCGACTCACCCTTTAGCGGGTTGTCGTAGTCTGCACCGAGCCAACCGGCCACGGTGCGCAGACCCACCACGGTTGGGTCCGTCGAGCCTTGGATGTCGGCTGCGATCTTGGAGGGGGACGGCAGTTTGTCGATCACCCATGCAATCCCGCCCGCGAGGACACTGAGACCCTGCACGATCCGCTTGCCGATGGGTTCGAGGTCGTCCCCGAGCTTGTTGAGCGCCTGGAAGAACTTCCCCTGCTCCGTCTGTGCGATCTGTTGCGCCATCCCTGCGAACTGCTGCTGAACGACCTGGATCGCCGCGCCGCCCATCAACTCTTGGGGGGACAGGTCCCGGATACCGCGCACCTTCATCCCGAGTTCGCGGGCCTGTCCGCCGAGGGTCTGGGCCAATTGCCGTACCGCCGTGTCGAAGGGGACATTCAGGGCGACCGACAAGTTCGTGGCGGCTTCGGCCAGTTCCTTCGCCTGCTCGACGCTGGCGCCCATTGATACCGCGAGTTGCATCCCCTGAATGATGGCTTCATCACCGTGGATGGTCACTTGTTGCAACGAGGCCGCGTATTCCTCCATCTCCTCCCGGGCGCCCGCCCACGCCTGCCCCGATGCGATCAGCGCACCCTCAAGCGACATCACGGCCTTCTCTTGGGCCATGAAGTTCGAGACCGCTGTCCGCCCCAACTGCACCGCACCGAAGCCCGCGAGGAGTCCGGTCATCTGGCGACCCAGTCCCGCGAACGCCTTGTTCAGTCGCCGCGTGGACCGCTCCCCGCGCCGGGAGTCCTTCTCGAACTGCTTGAACGTCCGGCTACTCTCCTGCCGGAGACCCTTCAGCGCCTTCTCGGCCTTCAAGTCCTCCAGCGTGATGTCAATCCTGACATCTTCGTCAGCCATCGCGCCTAGCCTCCTCCCTGGCTTGGTCGCGGAAATGCCTGTAGGCCATGCCCAGGCGCATCAGAAGGCCCTCCGCGCCGGTCGCCGGTATCTCAAGACCCGTGACCTTCTGGGCAAGCGAGAGGTCGTCGTATGCCCACCACACGCGAGCCACGTGGAGGAGTTGTGCGTTCTCCGGGGTGAGTGGTCCCGGCCAACCCTGCTCCCGCCATTTCTCGATATGCTCGGCACGGTCAAGCGTCCAACCTTCCTCGGCGGCCTGTGCCGCCACTGCGTCGAGCTCCTCGGGCAATCCGTCATGGTGCTTCAGGTGCCGGAGGAGCCGTCGGAGTTTCCCTGCTGCTCGGCCTCCTTCGTCACCGGCAAGAGGATGAGCTTCTCCAGTTCGTCGATGATGATCGGGGGGAGTTTGAACAGATCCTCATGGGAGAACTCGACCGGCTCGCCGGTCTCATTCACCACGTGCTCCCAGGAGATGACCTTGCGTTGCAGGAGCGTCTTCGTGACGCCGACGGAGTTGACGATCAAGCCCTTCTCGTCAACGTTCTGTCGGCGGATCTCCTGCCATTCCCCCCACCCACACGGCCGATACCAGAAGACTGCGCCGCACGTCAACTCCCACTTCTCACGGGTGTCCCCGTTGGTGATGACCAGTCCCATCGCCGCTGATGTCCTTTCTCCCGCTCACGCGAGCAGGTTGCTGCTGATCTGGTTCCTGACCAGGCACTCGAACGGCACGGTCGCCGTCATGCCGGTGGGCGCCGCGCTCGCTTCGAGACACCGGAAGGTGATCCCGTCCTCGATCCGATCCGGCCCGGTGACCTCGTTCTCGGGTCCTTCCCACGGGACCAACCGCGGGAAGTCGAAGTCGTACTGGTGGTAGAGCCCGGACGCCGCCCCGGTCAGCGGTGCCGCGGAACTCGTGATGAGCAGGTCGGCCTTCTTCTCGGTCCCCGCCTCGACGAGCGTCTTGTAGGTCTCGGCCGTGTACTCAGCGAAACCGATCTGCAAGTACACGCCCACCTCGCCCTGCTCCACCGGCTCGCTCACCGACCGTCCGAGCGTCTGGTCCGCGAGGAAGTCCCGCGAGAGGTTGCGATCCACGGTGAGCCGGATCAGGTTGGGCTTGAGAACGTCCCCCGAGTCGAGGGCGGCCCCGCCCTGCGCGTTCATGCGGAACCGGCAGTCCCCGAGGAACACCGGGGCCAGCGGACTCCGCACGGTGACGTTCGCGAAGGTGGCCAGCGTGTTCGTCCCGGAGTCGTCCTTCGTGCAGATCCCCGCGATCATGGCCGGGTTCATGCTGCCGGGTCCACGCCCGGAGATCTCGATCACGAGCCGGGTGAACTTCGCAGAAGCGTACTCCCATACCGCGACGTTGCCCTTCCGGAGACAGTAGGTGACGAAGTCGCCGAGCCGGCTCTCGAAACTGAGCAGGTGCGTGTACTCGTAGGTCGCCTCGACGGTGGTCGGCGCACCCGCGCTACCCATGATCGCGGCGAGGATCTGGGAACACCTACCGCCGTACCGGAAGTCCAGCGGTGGCGCCCCCTCGTGCATCTCCTGGCCGACCGTGGGCGCGTTCCCGTAGCCCCCGCCGGCGAGCGATTCGTCAGGCAGGATCTCCTTCCCGCCCGTCAGGCCGGAACTGCGGATGCGAAAGCCGTCGTTCGCGCCGCACTCGACGGCGGTTCCCCACGTTGATCCGAACTTCATCGCAGCCAGGCTCATTGCCCCGCGGCCGTCGGTTCCCATGCCTGCCTCCTAGACGTAGGTGACGCTGACCCTTTGGGTGTGCGTCTGGGTGATCGTGATCTGGTGGACGCGGTAACTCGCGTCCCCGAACTGCACCATCCCGGTGACGAGGTCCGCCGGGACGGCCTTCTCTCCCCACGTGTCCGCAAGGGACAGCGTGAGGTTTGCGTCGAGCGTGTTGCAAAGCCGGTGGACGGTGGCCCGTGCGGCGATCTCCGTCTCCGTAGCGTCATCAGCCGAGAGGAACCCACGGATCGTCGTCTTGAACGCCTGGTCATCCTCGGCGCACGAGAGCACCGTGGCCTGCTGCCGGTCGGTCTTGCAGATCCACCCGTTGACTTTCCCGGCGCGGACGAAGTGCTTTCGGAAGTAGAGCGCGGGATCGTTCACGTACTTTTCGAACGAGTGGACGGCACCGACCCCGGCGTCAGCCTTGAGTAGCGTGATGACTGCGGCGTTGATGGTGGCTTCGCTCACTTCGGCCGCCCTCCCGCCGCTGCCCACCGCTTCCTGGCCCGCCGTACAGCGGCCCGAGAAAGCGACACCGCCTGATCCCGGACCTGCTTGCTACGCCGCGCCCGCTGGAAGAAGAACCGCGGCTTGATGCCCCTTCGGTGGATCTTCCGACGGACTAGAAACGCGGCGCTATCGGCCTTCTTGCCACTCAACCCGAACTTCCGCTGGACCCAATCGAGGATAGGATCGAGCGGAGGTCCGGGCTGGTTCGGTCGCCGCCCCATCTCCATCACCACCGCGTAGGGGTTCGTGACCGGACTCGGGGCAACCGAAGTCTTCAACTTCCCGGATACCGGCGTGGCCGCAATCCCCGTCATAAGCGTCCCCATGTCGATCGGCGGGTAGGGTTCCGTCGCCTTGATCTCGGTCTTCACCGCGCCGGCGTAGAGCGACCCGATCTGGTCCCGCGCCTTCATCAACTCCTCGGCTAGGATCCGCGCGTTCTCCGGGCCGAGCGCGCCGGGGATATTGGTCACGCGGATCTTCACCGTTGCCTCGCCCGGTGGTGTCGTTGGTGGCTCACGTATGGCGTGTACTGCGGGTCCGTGTCCACGTCGCCCGCCACGCCCGCGGGGATCGTCTTGTCGCTGTCCGGCAGGCCGAGCGCGTCCCGGTAGGCGTCGAGGTGCATCTTTGCCAGCGCCTTCGCCTGCCCGGACTTCGCCCCGTAGTCAATCAGGTCCGCGGTCTGCGCCTGGTCCTTCAGCCCGAGGAAGTAGGACGCCTTCGCGGTCTCGACCTTGGCGGCCACGAGGTGCGCGAGCGCGGAGACATCGTTTGCGGGGACCGTACACGTGCTGTCCGTACAGTCGTGCGGACGCGAGAACCAGACCCGCACCGTCTCGGTCGCGGCGGGCTCCGCGCTTCGAAACCGGATCTTCTCTACCGGCACGCCGCCGCTCGGCACGGTGTCGATCTCGTAGTCGTCCTGCTCGAGCGTGGTGGAGTCCTCGTCCACATACGGATAGACGATCTTCCGTATCTGGCTCCACTCCTCCACCCAACTCGCGGGCGTGGCCTGGAGCTTCGCGGCGGATCCGGTCACGTCCTCAACATCCTCGTACGGCTTGTCCCGCGAGTATTGCCGTACCGCGTTCGCGAGGAACACCGTGAGCCCGGCCGCCACGAACTCCGGGGAGTCTGTGCGGCAGAGTTGTCCGACCGCGTCGAGGATGTCAGCCTTCGTCCCCGTCGCCATTGGCTACTCCCCGAGCGTCTTCTTGATCTCTCCGAGCTTGGCCTGGCTGACGGCACCTCCGAGTAGCGGCTTGAGCAGGGCGATCAGCACGTCTCCGTGCTTCTCGTACAGCCCCCTGCACGCGGCCTCGATCGCGTCGTCAGCGAACGACACGCGCCACTCCTTGCCGTCCACCTTCAGCACCAGCCGGCCCACCGCGTCCTCGAACGACGGAGGGGCGGGCGGCGCCTTCTTCGGCGCGGCCTTCTTCTTCGGTGCCCGCTTCTTCGCGGGTGCCTTCTTCGGTGGCATGACCACCTCCATTCAGATCCCGGCAGGGAGCAGCGAACCACCCCCCGCCGGGGTTGAGTTCGTGCTGTGCTACTCGCGGGCGAGGTACACCCGTCCGTGCAGTCCGTCCACCGTGGGGGAGGCCCCGCCGGTGACGGTCACGTCAAGGTGGAAGATGTCACCCGCGGCCACGGCCAGGCTTGCCGCCGTGGTCACCAGCGTCCCCATCTGGGGGCCGTTGTTCGTGGAACTGCCGACCGCGTCGATGAGCGTGTGGAGATCCGTCGTCCCCTTCTCGATCATCAGGTCGACATCGGTCGGCTTCGTCGTGCCGCCGATGGTGTCCACCCAGGCGCTCACCGCCACCACCCGCCCCTTGCAGGGCGCGATGGCCTTCGCGATGCTCGCAGCCGTGGCGGACTGTTGCGTGACGCACGTTAGGGCGATCTCGGTGACCTCGCCCACGCCCGGCGCCAGGTCGATGTAGGTTGACATCGATCAGTCTCCTTTCCCGGAGACGCGGCTTACGCCACGTCCTCCGCGTAGAAGGCCCTGTGGTCGACGGGCGTTCCGCCGTACTCGTGCCGGATCTTGAAGATCTGGCTGTCGGAGTCGAACCCGGCCCCGACGTTGGCGAGGTCCTGGACGAAGAGCTGCGGGGCCTGGTTGCCACCGACGAAGCCCATCACGAAGCCCTCGTACAGCGTCGGGTCGGCCACGTAGAAGTGGTCCTTCGTGTTCGTCCAGTGCATGACCACGATCACTTCGAGCATCATGGTCCGCACCCACGCTTGGTTGGTCGTCTCGCCCGGCGCGTACTCGGAGAGCGGCTTCACGATCCCGAAGGCCGTCTCCGCGAGGTCGACCGGCACACAGAGGAACTTCGGCCGCACGCCGAGCCGCTTGGAAGAAGTCAACTCCGCGTACTTCTGCATGGCCTTCCACACGACGCCGACCTCGGCGGTCGCGAGCGCGGTGGTGCCGAGGTTGCTGTGGTCCGCGTGGAAGAGGGTCGTCGAGTCGTAGCCCATCGTGGGCTGACCCGCGATCGTGATGAGGTCGAACACGTACTCGTAGAGCGTCCGCGACGCCGAGACGTTCAGCCCGGGGATCAGGCGGGCGATCGCGCCGACATCGTCCGCGAGGATCATCTCCCGCGTCAGGTCGTCCGTTCCGCCCTTCTTCACCGCGGAGTACGTCTGCTCCTCGTCACCGGGGCTCGTAAGCGCGGTGTAATTCGCGCCCTCCACCACGGTCGGCAGGTTGCCGTACCCGCCCATCCGGATCATGTGCTGCGTCTGGAAGTCCTTCAGCGGCACGACGCGAACGATCTTCCGCCAGTCCGTGTAGTCCGGGTGCGGGTACTGCCGGAGCAGCGCCTTGTTCGCGTTGTCCCCGAACACCTCGGCCCACGAACTCGTGGTCAGCGACTCCTTCAGCCGGCGCCGCGTGTCCATCGACCCGAGCCCGTCCGTGAGGTCCACGCCGAAGTTCTCCCGCGTGAACTTGTGCAGCGAGACGATGGGGTCGAGCCCCTCCTCGCGCAGTTCCTTCTCGACCGACTCGGCGAGGTGGGTGTTCTGACACCACATATGCTGCAACGCGATGTCGCAGCGGTCCCGCCGCTCCTTGCCGATCTTGATCGGGGTGTCGACCTCGCCGGTCTTGTCGGCGGACGCGGTGAGCTTGCGGACCATACCGATCCGCTCGTCGAGCGCGTCCTCCTCGAAGACCTGGCCGTCGAACTTCTCCCTGACCAGTTCCCGGGCCTCGTCGGGAAGGTTGGACTCCGCCAGGCGCCGCTCGAGAAGCAGGCCGCACTTGTGCGCCTTCTGCATCTCGTCGAGCTCCTTGCGGAAGTCCTCCCGCTCCTTCGCGAGGTTCTCCTTGAAGTCCCTGAGATCGGTCGCGGCCTTGTCCGCCACGGCCTCCTTCACGGGCTTCGCCTCCGCCGCCTCGGGCTTGTCCTCGCCGCCCTGCGGCTTCGTGTCTTCCGGCTTCGGCATTGGTTTCTCCTTTTGCATAGAAGCCGCCAAACGAACGATTTCCCCGCCCGCCGCAGGCCGGGAGACGATGTCCACCGTGGGGGACTCGTTGAGCGAGGTCACCGCGGCGACCTCTTCCCCCTCGTGGACCCTGAATTCGATTTCCCCCCGGGCGTCGATGCTCAATCCGACAAGCGGCTTGTCCCGCTCGATGGAGAGTTTCAGAAGCCCGGCGATGAAGTCCGCGCCCTCGTGCAGAACGAGCCGACCACGGAGGGCATCCTCGCCATAGTGGACGCCTTCGAGCACGCCGACGGTGTTGAGCGCGAACACGGACTTGTCGACTGCGTCGTCGGCCACATGGTCGAACTCCTGGCCGAAGCGGTGCGCGTTGACCGCCGCACCCTCGAACAGCGGGACGGCTGCCTTCAACGTCTCCGGTAGGTACAGGATCGGCTTGCCGCCGATGGCGTTCTTCGACTTGCCCGCTGCGAGGATGACCACGTCGAAGGAGCGGCCATCCACGGCGGCAAGGATCCGAACGCTCGTCTCCTGCATCACGAAAGCCGGTATCGTGCTCTGCTCCCACTTGCTCATCCTTCACTCCTCCAAATGGGAAGGGGCGGCGTCCGAAGGTCTGGCTCCAGACAACCGCCCCGTATCCCACGACCGCCGGGGATGATCGGTCCCCGCGGCTTGACTGTTCGTGCGTTACCTCACGCCGCAACCCCCGCCGCTATATCGTCCGCGTCCTCGTCCATCACCTCGAACACTTCGATCGTCGTGCAGCCACAGTGGACCGACTCGGCAGCCGGGAGGATCGGGTCGTTCGGGTACATGGGCTCATAGACTACCCCGTCACGCCCGACCATCCGAAACGGCTTGTCCACGTCGACCGTCTGCCCGTCCATGTCCGCATGGTTCGGCCGAGCCCGTCCCGGCCCCTTGCCACTGGACAGCCACTTCTTCTGCACCTTCACGTTGTCGGCCGCCAGCGTCTCCCGCGCCGCCTGTGCGCTCGCATTGTAGATCCGGTTCGTCTCGGTTCTCACGATCGCCTCGGCCCGCTTGCGGAACGTCCCGAAGCGCAGCGCCTTCGTGAGCCTAGGCTGCACTCGGCGGATTAGTTGCTCCCGCGTCATGCCGCCGGCCATCGAGAGCCGGACATCCTTTGAAATCATCTTGAGGATATCGTCACTCTCCGCCTGGATGAGATCCGCTGCCCACCCCTGCGCGAACTCAAGGTGCGTCTTCGGCACGGCAAACTTGAATGTCGGCACCACGATATCCACACCCGCAACAGCGGCCGTCGAAGAGACCCTGTCGACTCCGATGTCCCAAGCCTTCTGTGCATGGTCTCCGAGTGTTTGCGCCGCTTGCTCTCGGAAGTCGCTCAGGGCCTCCTCGATCGCCGCCTTGACCTGCGGGAAGTGCCACTGCCCGAACTCGGTCGCGCTGAACAGCGCCGCCATGATTGAGCCGCGGGCAGAGTTCAGATCCCGCCGGATGTTCTTCTTCCCCTGCTCCTCAAGCCGCCCGATGGCCCGCTGCGCGTTCTTGATCCGAGCGATGTAGCGGTCGCGCACCGCCTTGGTCACGCCTTCTCGGACCGGGGCTGTGGCTAGTCCTGCCATGCGACCAGCCTCCCGCCGTCGAAGTACAGGAACCGCCAGCGCGGGAAACGCGGGTTGCTGCTCCGGTACGCCCACTGCGACCGCACGCCGCCGGCCGTTACCGTCCGGTTGACCCGGTGCGGGGCGCCCCACGCGGCGCGGGCCTCCGCCTTGGACATGCCGATCCGCACGGGCGGACGGGATGACGCGCACGCCGCGAGCAGGATCAGGGCGAGGGCGAGGATGGCCGCTCTCACGCCGCCCCCTTCTTCAACTTCTCGGCCTGCTCCTCCATCTCGGGCGGGAGCGGCTTCTTCTGGTTCGCCTCGAACGGATCCTCCTCGGGGTCCGGCTCCTCCCCGTCATCCCCAGGCCTCGGCTCCTCCTCCATCTCTTCCGCCTGGTCTTCGTCGAGTTTGTCGAGCAGCTCCATGTCCTCCGGCCGCGTCTCGGCCCCGAGGATCTGCTGCGCCTTCTCCTGCCACCACAGGGCGGCCGTCTTGCGCGTCAGCCACTCCTCCTCGACGGCCTGCACGATCGCCATCGTCACTTGACCGAGCGCGGCAGCCTCGCGGGATGTGTCCTTGCCGACGATCTCAGGCAGGATGATCTGGTACGCGGTCAGGTCGTCAATCCCGCTCACCGACTCCGGCGCCCGCGCCTGCTTCAGTGCGATCTGGAAATCGCATAGCGTCCGCAGCATCGAGCGCACGACGGTCTGCGCGGATTGCAGCTTGCGGATTGTCGGGCCACCCATCTCGCCCGCCGTCGCCAGGTTTGCCTCGCCACCGTCGCTGAACCAGTGCAGCGGGAAACCCCAGGAGCCCAGGATGATGAGCTTGACGATCTTGACCAGTTCCTCCATGTCGGCGGACTTGAGATCCGCGGCATGGGCGGCCACCGTCACGGCCTCGTTCTTCGTGTAGATTCCTCCGGGCTTGCCGATCGCCTGCTTGAAGTTGGCCTGGTGCTTCTTCAGGTCTCCATCGTCCACCACGCCCTGACACGTCTGCTCCCACGCGAGGGTGTTCAGGATGAACGACCGCTCGACCGCGTTGAATGTCGCCTTGTCCATGCCGTCGAGGTAGTCGGCCACGGAGAAGAAGTCGCTGACCCCGCGGCTCGCGTTGCTCAGGCGGTTGACTGAGAAGGCGAAGGCCAGCCCGTCGTACCCGGTGCGGTCGCTCGCGTCCCGCAAGGTCTCGCTGCTCACGAGGTCGGGATCGCGCGGCGCGATCTTCAACGTGCGAAGGGAGACGAACAGATCCTCCAGTTCTTCCCCCGGCCGCACGATCCGGTAGATATGCCCCTTCTTCCCGGCATACCCCTTCGTGTGGACCTCGACCAGATCCCGGGAGTTCTTCGGCATGGACGCCACGATCGCCACATCGCCGGGGTCGAGGTATCCGAGTCTCAGCCGTCCGTCCGTCTCGCGGATGTGCGCCGTGACGAACTGCTCACCGATGACGCGGAGTTGACCGGCGAGCTCCCGGGCGAAGGACGCCATCTGGTTGACCGGGTCGCCCCAGAAGTCGTCGAGAAGTCCTTGCAGCTTCTCATCCTCGGCCTTCGGGATGGGCTCCTCGCCGGCCGTGAAGTCGACCAGGATCTCCTCGAACCGCTTGGCGAAGCCGTTGTGAAGGCGCAGCCACAGGGCGATCTCCCGCTGTCGGTCGTGGTCGACCTCGAGCAGGTCCCGCTTCTTCGCCATGAGCGAGCGCCACAGGTGCTCGTTCTCAGGGATGTCCGCAGAGCGGGCGGTGGTCGCTTCGCGGATGGAGACGGCCTTCGGCTTGCGCTTCTTCGTGAAGGGCCACATCAGCGGGATCTCCCACGCATGTTGAACCCCCATCGCCGGTCCTCGGCCGCAGCCCACGCGGGCACTTCCTCGGCCTCCAGCGATACGGCGGGCGGCACCGCATTCGCCGCGCCTACCGCCCGAGAGATCGCGTCCAGCACGTCGACCTTGTCGGAAACCGGGAAGGAGAGCGCATCGCTGACCACGTCGGGGAACCGATCCGCGTCGATCTCGAACTGCCCGGTTTCGACCAGCGCCGCCCAGGAGCCGATATACAGCCCCTTGTCCTTGGTGCTCGGCACGCCCTCACAGGGGATGCTCAAGCCGCGGGACCGTGCCCTCTCGTGAAGCACCTGTTCAAGGGCGGCCTGGTAGGCGTTCGACTCGATGCGCGTCATGACCGGCTGATACTTCATGAACGCGGCGATGATCTCCTCGGCCTGCCCTTGGACGGACAGACCAGCCACTCTGACGCGATGGAGCAGACGAAGGACTCCGTCCGCCTTGTGGCGGCCCACGACGGCAAGAGCGTACTCGCAGGCCCTCTCCTTCGTGGATATGGCCGGGTCGACTCCGATGTAGCAGTGGTAGTGCGCCGGGTCCGCGTCGGTCAACGGCGTCTTCGCACGACCGGCCACCCGGAACCACTCCTCCCGGAAGTACGCATCCTCATCGGAAATCGGCCGTTGGTGGTAGCCACGGGCGAAGGACCGCGTGCCGATCTCCTCGTCTCGCCGGACCCTCAATCGCTCCTTCGGCCAACTCTCCCAGAGCGGAATGCTCTCCGGCGCCTTGAACCCCGCGTTCACCACTTCCACGTCGATACGTTCGAGGTCATCGGAGACCTTCATCACAAGCGCCGCGAACATGCCCCTACCGGCGCGAGCAGCCTTCAGGCTCTCCATCGTGAGATCGTTCAAATGCCAGACCGTCGCGATGTAGACACAGAGCCCGTCCGAGTCAAGCCGGTTCATGTACCCCTCGCGGAAAGCCTGCTTCACCTTTTCGCGGGACGCCGGCTCCTGTATCGCGTTCTTGAGGTCCACGATATCGTCACAGACTAGGCGATCGCAGCGGGCACCGACCGACTGAGCTAGGATGCCCTTTGCTTCGATGCTCGCGTCCTTGCCGCGGCCGTCACGCTCCACGGTGAGTTTCGAGGTGGACCTCTGCTCGCCACCCATGCGGAGCTCGGGGTAGATCCGCCGGAGGTCTTCGTCTTCCTCGAGATACCGCCGCAAAGAGAGCACGCGGTCCCGCGCAGCGTCATCCGTGTTGCAAACGATCTTGATCCGGAGGTTCCTGTCCCGGCCGAGCATGTAGAGCGTTCGACCAATCGCCACCTGTTCGGTCTTGCCGTGGCCCCACGGCGCGAGGATAAGCGCGTGACGGGAGTGCGCCTCACACCAGTCGAGGAAGTCTTGGATCAGCCGGTGGATCTCGCCTTGGATGACGCGGTTACCCTGCCGGTCCTTCAGCACCCATTCAGCGAATAGGTTAGCGTCCTCGGCTGCGTAGGCAAGGTCGATCTGCTCGCAGGCGTCCATCCACTCCTCGAACACCGTGACTTGATCGAGCGTGGGCACCTCAGTTGATGCCATCGGCGTTCCCGTTCGTCATGCGCTTCCGCAGCGCCGCCGGCAGTCCCGCAAACTTCTCCTGCGCGGCCCGCACTCGCTCCTCGATCGTCATGTAGATGTTCTGCGTCACCTCGGTTTCCTGGCGAATGTCGTACCGATCGCGATACTTGTCGGGCCGCTCGCCCTTGAGCAAGAAGATGAGCAGCGTGTCGGAGAACCGGAGCTCGTAGTAGTGGCGAAAGTAGAGGGTCTCGCCCGACTCGGTGACCCTGGGTTCAGCGTCCGGGTGGTCAGGTGGGCACCGGATCATGAGCGGCACGCCCTGGAAGAACTTGTAACTGCGGAGCCCCTCGCGTGCCCGTCGCCACCCTTCCTGCTCAAGGCTGTCAACTGCCTGCTCATGGGCGTCGGTGACGGCCAAGGCGTACTCAGGATCCTCCCTGAGCCAGCGATAATGGGAGTCCCTGGAGATCTGCGCGGCCTTTGCGGCGGTCGTCACATTAGACGATACGGAGAGCGCCGCGAGCATGGCCCGCTTTTTGGGATGTCCGATGCCGTCCGCAGATGGACGCTGTCCACCGTTGTCGCCAGCCACGCGGGTAGCGTACCGCGAAGGTCCGGGGTGCGCAAGGGGTTAAAGGAGCGAGAGCATCTTCGCCTTTCGTCTGGTGGCGTCGGTGATCTTCGTTCCTGAGTTCTGAAGCAGGTAGCAGAGGAAGACGTCCAGATCCTCCCACGCCATGAAACGACGCCCCTCTGCGAGTTGGCACGGCGCGGGTCCGCCATCTACGAGTTTGTGGGCGAATATCGGGCTGGCCGGGTATCCGTCGCGTTGCCTGTGAAGAACGATGCCGTTGCCGCGCTTGATTGTTTCCCCGCAGTGGTCACAGACGATCACGGGGCACAGCAGTCCGTCGCGCTCATGTATCTCGATCATTGACCGCCCTCCGCCGGCCACTCGGCGCGGAACTCGCCGCACCACCACATTGCGAAAACGTATGGGACTGAGTGGCCGCAGTCATCCCCTTCTTCGCTGATCCAATGTGAACGCGGCGGATGGCGAAAGCAACCCCCGAGGCGTAGGCTTCCCGCTGGTATGCCCTGCTCCGCTTCCGTCTTATCCGTGTGCTCGGACAGCTCGGCGCATATCGAACGATCCCAGTAGCAGCAGTTCTCGCACCTGACGTTTTCTGGTCGCTTGGTCATGTCGTCACCTTGAGTTCGCCGCGCTTGATGCCCGCCACCCGAATGACCTTGTCCATGAGCCCCTCTGGCAACTCTTCGCCGCAGGCTTCTAGCAGGAGGCTGAGCGCGTGTACCGTCTGAGCAAGGAACCGGAGCGCCTCCTTGTGCGTCTCAACGTCCTTCCGCATCACATCCACGACGGACAGGCTCTGGATCAGAAGCTCGACGCCCCGCGCATGTTGCGCCTCCAGTCGTTCGCGCGGCATCGTTGTCAGATCCCTGATGCCAGACGAGATCCCAAGTCCCTCGATGCTCGCCCTGAAATCGTCGGCCTCCCCCTCGCGTCTCGTGCGCTTCCTCTTGAACGGCCAAATCATTTCGCATCCTCCCCCATCTTCAACGGCAACCCCAACACCTGAAACGCGGCCTCCGCCTGCCCAAGATGCTCCCGCGTCTTGCTCCACCCGAGCAGATCCCCGCGTGGTTCGCCGGCGGCGTTGACCCACCCGAAACCGGCCATCGCCATGAGTTGATGCCACAAGTCCATATTGCCGGACCACTTGCGGAGGGCGACCAGGCACGCGGACAGCGCCGGCGTGAACCCCCGTTCCTGCCAGAGAGCCTGCACAAGCAGCCGGTGAATGTCCGCGTATCCGGCGTGATCCGGCTGGAGATCGAGCAGCTTCCGCGCCCACTCAATAGACTCGGGGAACTTCTCGACCGTGAAACTGTGTCTCGCGAGGAAGTACGCCGCATGAGACTGCTCATCGATTCGGTCGCCGCCGTCTCCGTGGTGCCAGAGTTTCTCTAGCGCCGGGCCGCTGCGGGCGTACCTGTCCTCGGCGGTCCCGGCGTAGTCCGTGCGGAAACGAGTGTGAACGCAGTCGATGCGCGACTGGATCGGTGAACCGTCGAGGCGACACGGCATGTTGTGGACGGGGAACTTCATCCGCACGCGGTCAAGACGGATGCCGCGGACCTGGGGCGAGTTGTCCGTGACCTCCCCGCGCTCGTAGGCGGTGAACTGGAGCCCGACCGCGTCTAGATCCTTTTCATCCGCGAGGGCCACGTGTGCAGCGAGGTCTTTCCCGGTCTCAAGGACTTCGTCCGAGTCGATCCAGAAGCCCCACGGGGACTTAAGGAGTGAGAACGCCCGCATTCGCATGTTGGCGAAGTGGGGGCACCGATCCGTCCACATCTCGAAGGGGTGGCGGTCTACAGAGACCCCGTATTCGCGCAGGATCGGGATCGCGTCGTCACCGTGGCGCGTGTCCACGCAGGCGACCGCTTCATCGAAGTAGTGGCGAGAGGATGCGAGACAGGCGCCCAGGGAGTCCGTGGCGTCCCCGCGCACCAGCATCGCCAGCCCCGCGTTCTTGATCGCGGTTCTCGTGGGTCGGGGATGCGGCCGAAGCGCGGAGCACGTCGGGAACCACAAGCGAACCATCGCCGCCCCGCCCGCGTGACCGCCATCCGGGCAGATCTTCCAGAAGCTCCACAACCCGGAACCGTCCTTGATGTCGACCAGCCTCCCCGCGTCGGCCATGCGGAAGAAGCGGGTCTGCGGTGGATTGTCGCCGGAGACACTCTCGATCAGACGGTCGGTGGAACTGTCGAGGTTCCGGTCAAGGTCCGGGCGCCAGAGCACCCACCCCATGCGATCGAGGAGCGACCGCGAAAAGCAGCGGCCCGCGCCGATGGAGCGGCCTTTCCCGAACTCCGTCTCGTAGCCCTTGAAGTGCGCCAGCCGATCCGCCTCTAGGTCGAGCACGAAGAAGTCGGTGAGACCGACGTAGTCGTACCCGCCCCTGATGGCGCCCGCCCACGCACTGACGAGGAAGGCGTCGACCAGATCGTCGGACCCGAGGATCATGACCGCGTCGGGGTCGAGCTCGCGGCATTCGAGCAACAGGCGGTTGCACTTCGCGCCGAGCGGGAGATTGGGCCAGGGGAGCGCGATGTCGGCCAATTCCCACGCGAGTTCGTGCGCACCGTCCTCGCTGACCGAACAGGCGATGCGGAGGTCGATCGCTGGCGCCACCTCGGCCCGGACCGCGGCCAGGTTCTCGAGCACGAGCCGCGCGATGTCCAGACGACCCCACAGCGGCATATGGATGACAAGTCTCATAGTGCAATCCTCTTTCCGACCCACGTGCAGGAGCGACACAGCGGGATCTCGCCGGCGCGGTGCTGGCGCCGGACCTCCTCGGCGCCCGCGCCCTCCCAGACGGCCCGCAGGCCATCGGTCAGCGCGTTCCCCATGACGTGCTGCGCGTGATGATCCCGGCAGCAGAGGATCACGGTGCCGTCGATCAGCACGGCGATCTGTTCGAAGGGCCGGGCGCAGTTGCGCACGTCCTGCCCGGGGCCGTCGTAGATATCCGGGCAGATCACGGTGGCGTCCACGCCGACGCCTCGCCAAAAGGCGTCGTAGCGATCGCGCTCCCCCTCGTTCTCCGGCTGCTCGGTCATGCGGGCCACCACGAGGCAGGATCGCGGGCGCTGGCAGAGCAGGGCGACACCGGGGATCACTTCCGCTGCGTCGACGCCCGGCCGGATCGCCGCCATCGTCTCGGGGTCACAGCCGTCCACGCTGACCACCACCTCGTCTGCGTGCTCGCGGATGGCGTCGAGGATCAGGGGCTTGAGCAGCCGGGATCCGTTCGTGTACGTCTTGACCCGCATTCCCGACTCAGTACAGTACCGCAGGATCTCCGGATAGTCCGGGTGCAGCGTCGGCTCCCCCAGGTGGTGCGGGAGGACAAGCGGGCACCCCATCTCCGCGCCCTGGTCGATGAGCGAGAAGACCTGATCCGCCGGCATGTCCCGGCCGCGCCGCTCCGAGCTCGGCTGCGGGCACATGATACACCCGGCATTGCAGCGGGTCGTGATCTCGATGCTCAGGGCTTCGATCGGCATGTTTCCTCCGGCCACGGGTGTTCTTGCGGGTTCTCGACGTGCCGCATGGCCGCGTCGATGCGCTCGACCATGTCCGCTGGCAGCGACCTGTCCGACCGATGGCGGAACGCGCCGTCGTACCAGATGAGCAGTTCGTGCGCGTCGTCGTCCCAGTGGAAGCGGGGGTCAATCACCGCCGCGCCTCGTTCACCGCGTAGATCGTCGCCGGGCTGCGCTTCGTCTTGTCCACCCCGACGCGCTTCAGGTAGCCGCCGTGATAGAGTTCGCTGATCCGCTTGCGGATGGTGCTGAACCCGTAGTCCGCGAACTCGTCCAGGCGTTCCGCTTCCCGCGCCGTCATCTGTCCGCGAGCGCGGTACACGTCCAGCACGAGCCGCTGGATCTTGCCGAGTTCCCCCGCGATGACTGCGGCAGCCTTTCGGGATGTCATCGGGTCGGAGTCGCGGGCGAGCGGTCGGTCCACGAAGAGGTCGCCTTGCTTGTTCACGGCCCCCTCCTCTCGATGTATCCGTAGTTCTGTTCGCAGAGCGTCCACTCAATCCCACGCAGATCCGCCGTGGCGCGACACTTGTCACAGGCGTAGGCCCGGACCGGCCTGCGCGAAGCCCACTCCCTCCGAAAAACACCCGGCCCCACGCGAATGTCCCCCGATAGTGGCGGAACCCGCACCCCACAGAGCGTCACCTCATAATCGACGGTGAGGTGTAGCGGCGAACACCGCGCCCCGAAACGGAGCTGCCAGCCGATCGGAAGCGCCTGCTCGCTCACCCCTGCCTCCTCACGTAGTCCTCGAACTCCTCCGGCGTGCAGCGCCGCCACTCACCGCCCACCGTCCCGCCGCATATCGGGCACTTCGGCGGCCAGTACGGATCCCATCCCCGGTGCTTGCCGCACGTCCACAGCGCCCCCGCCTGCCCGGTTCGGCGCGGGTTCTTTCCCGGCTTCCCGTACCGCTCGCGGAACTCGTCGGCGGACATGCTCACGCTTCACCTCCGAACGGCAGGACGCCCTGCGCGAGCCGCTTTGCCGCGATCTCGCAGTACTTCTCGCAGATTTCCACCCCGATCGCCTTTCGCCCCAGGTCCCGCGCCGCCACCAGCGTCGTGCCCGAGCCCATGAAGGGGTCGAGGATGGTTTGGGACGGGGGAAGCGCGTCGAGGATGTCGCGCATCAAGCGAACGGGCTTCTGCGTTGGGTGGAGGATCTTATCCTGTGCCTCCGTCTCCCGGCAGAGCCCCCGCCAAACGCATCGGATGATTCGCCCCGCCTTTCCTGCATTTGTCCACACAAGGTCGAAATCGCGCTGGTCGATTGGGCGATAGTCTCCGCGCTTGTCCCACACAAAGAACTCCCCCGGAGGCAGGGTGCTGAAAAACCATTGCGCCCCGAAGAACGCGCAAGGCGCTACGGCGAGCCACGGAGCGGGATCAAAGGGTTCGTCGTCCCCCCGCACAACTTCAGCCCGCTTGTGACCGCGAGAGTGGAGGAGGCCCGGGCTCCCGCCGCCGGGACGGTAGCTCATCCCATACGGCGGGTCCGTCAGCACGAGGTCCACCGGCGGGAGATGCGGCAGAACGTCCCGGCAATCGCCGTGGATTATGACGCAGCCGTCCTTTTCAAAGTACGGACTGACGCCAGCGGGCAATAACGGCCTTGGGTTGGTTTCGCTTGGCGAGTCGGACGAACTCATCAAGCCTCCCGTCCCGCTTCATATGGCAACGGCGGCACACCCACGCGATGTTCTCGGGGGCGTTGTTGGCCGTGTCCCCGTCCCGGTGGTGCCGCTCTGTGCGCCTGGAGCCACAGTCCTCGCACGGCTCGGACACGGGGAAAGCGCGAAGGGCGCGGGACCGCCCAGACTTCTCGGTTACGCCGTCGCCCTTCCATGCGTGGTGGTCTGCGCCGAACCGCTTGCGCTTTTCGATGTGATCGGCGGACTGCTTGTACCCCTTCTTTGGGCCTGGCCTGACCTTCGGGACATCTTCGCCTCTTTCGCGGGCGTGGCGACGATTGGATCGCTCTGTCGGAGTCATTGCCATTTGCACAGTCTACCACGCCGCCGTCCGGGTGCACAGGGTAGATCACGCACCCGTCCCGCTCGAAGTACGGTTCGGGCAGGCTCACCGCCCCCTCCCGTGCAGGTAGCCGTTTCTCTCGTGGCGCGGCATGTCGTGAAAGCACTTGCCGCACAGCCCCGCCCCCCGCTCGATGGCCGAGTCGGTCAGCGACCGCCCGCACCGCTTGCAGCACAGTCGGAAACGCGCCGCGCAGGACGCGCACAGGCCGTCGTCTGACGCGACGTTGCCGCACTGGGCGTACCGCACGCAGGAACCCGCCGGGCGCGGTCTGGGGTCGGCCACGCCGCGCACATGGGGCTCTGTGCGGACGGGGACCAGGCAGGCGGGGACGCTTTCATCCCGGACCCTGACGAGCATTTCGCTGCGGCGGCGGTCGCGGATCATGGAGTCACCTGTGGCAAGTCCTCGACAGTCGGGGGCCACGGAAGCCAGGCATTCCGGTCAGAGCGCCATTCGACGTGGTCCTCCCTGAGATACCGCACGGTCAGTTTCCCCATACCGGGCACGAATACGGGAAAAGCCTTGTCCGAGGGCGAGCGGCCTGCCCGGGGATCGGGCAAGCCGCCCTCGGGCATTGGTGAAGCACCCCTTCCCCCCTTTAGGGGGGAGGGGGGAGGGCATTGCTCAAGCTTTGGCGCTTGCTTTGCTTGAGCATTGCTTGTGCCTTTGCCCTTTGCTTTGCTTGTGCCTTTCCAACGAGCAATGGCACCTTTCTTTCCGCGCTCGCTCATGGCCTTCTTTTTCGCTAGGAACTTCGCTATAACCCCTTGCTGCGTCTCATTGTAGATGCGCTTGCCGTCGCCAGTCTTCGTCCAATACTTACGCACTTTCGGCCAGCATCGCCGCCACTCGGCCTCCGAGCAACCGGTGGCCCTTCGGATAGACGCCGGGCTGGCCGGCAGGTAGCCGCCCCTGCGCCAGCATTGCGTAAGCATCTCCCTGTAGAGGCCCCTCGCATCCATCGGGAGCAGGAAACCGGATGACCCCGTCCAACGGTCGGCCCAGAACCACTCGCCCAGGAGTTTGGAACTCATCCCCGATCACCGTTGATAAGCGACTCCAGGTGATAGCACCATGGGCCGTGCGAGCGATGCTCGAAGATGGATGCCATTAGTTCGTCCTTCGTGTAGCCCGCCTCCAGCGCGGCGCGGATAAGGGGGAACGCCTCGTACTTGACGTAGTAGTCGAGGTACTTGTTGGCGACGTTGGAGACGTGGAAGACCGTATTCAGAAGGGGGTCGGCGCGGCTCCGCTCGCGGTTCAGACAAATACCGCGCACCTTGTTAAAGGCCGTCGCGTAGTCGTCGTAGCGATCAAAAGCTATCTCGATCGACGCGAGAACTTCGTCTAGACCGAACCTGCGGATCCACCTCCGCAGCGCCTTCTCGCCGTGTTCGGTAAGGACCCTCTCCGAGTTGACTTCGTAGAGCATCGCGACGGCCTTGTCCACGGCCAGATCATCGATACCGCGCAATAGGTCGCGCCACTCCGCCATCATCTCTATCTGCTCCCGCCGATCTTGGAGTTCCTCCAATTGGGCACGGGATCTTTCAGCGGCGGCGGTATCGGATAAGGGCACGGCCCCCTTCCCCATGTTGCAGGCCGCGCAGGATGTGATGAGGTTGGTTAGATCATTGTCCCCGCCCTGGGAAACGGGGTTGATATGGTCCAAGTGCAGGACCACTTCGGGCGCTGCCTTGCCGCAATATTGGCACTTGAAAGAGTCGCGCTTGAAGACTTCGAAGCGGGTGCGGCGGGGTACGGGTACGCGCTTGGTCATGGACCAGTCCTCCATGAAAGATCGGGTGGCGGGGGGGACGATGGGACTGGCACCGCCCCCGGTCCGCCGAACGGTAAACCGCCCGACGTCTCGGGCTGCCAGCATTCTAGCAGCCCCCCGCCGTTGAGCCAAGATTTCGCATCAGCCCCGCCCCTCGGCGTCGGGTTCTTCGTTAACCACGGCGACGGCCTCGGCCTCCGAGATCTCCCCGCGCAAGCAGCGCATCCATATCGCGTGGTCTCGCGCAGCACGATCCTCTACCTTGTGCCGCCACCTCTCCCCGAGCACCCAGACCACGAAACAGACGGCCAGAAGCCCCAGGATGATTAGCGTGTAGACCATCACTCCCCTCCCTTCATCGCCCGGATCGCGGCGGCGAGGCCGTACACGAAGCCCCTCATGCACCCCAACGTGCCGCCG
>JAAUXZ010112512.1_pt1 | contig 41218 bp, 43 predicted proteins | sample 7278131 | NCBI WGS metagenome assembly JAAUXZ01 (sample SAMN14350119, study PRJNA611818) | marine sediment metagenome | isolation source: surface marine sediment (3m) | place: French Polynesia: Moorea | collected 2018-08 | reverse complement strand
GAAGTGATGATTTACGTTGGCCGCACCAACCGCATGCAGGTGAACAAGCTGGTCACCTTTGGCGCCTATCTTGACGGAGGGGACCTGGGTGAGATCCTGTTGCCCTAGCGTGTGGTGCCAGAGGGTTGCCGTCCTGGCGACTGGGTGCAGGTCTTCGTCTACGCTGACTCCGAAGATCGCCTGGTGGCGACGACTGAGCGCCCAAAGGTGCAGGTGGGCGAGGCCGCCTACCTGAAGGTCAGGCAACAGAATGAAGTCGGTACTTTTATGGACTGGGGGCTGGGCAAGGATCTGCTGGTGCCTTTCAATGAGCAGGCTTGGCCGATGCATCCCGGTCGGTCGTCGGTGGTGTATTGCTACCTCGACCCTCAGACAAATCGCATCGCGGCATCGACTCGTTTCAGTCGTCACCTCAAAGAGGACGGGCGGGGTGATTTCACGCCGGGCGACCAGGTCAGGCTGATGATCGCGACGCGGACGCAGTTGGGGTACAAGGCCATCATCAACAACACCCATATCGGCCTGATTTTTAAATCTGACGTGTTCGGTGATCTCAAATACGGCCAGCAGCTCAAGGGGTACATCAAGTCGATCCGCAGCGAGGATGGCAAGATCGACCTGTCATTACAGGCTTCGTCCGCGGAGGTGCGGGATCAACTCGAAGACAAGATCCTCGCGTATCTGAGAACCCACGATGGCATTTCGTCCATCACTGACAAGAGCCCGCCGGCGTTGATCTACAGAACGTTCAACGCCAGCAAGGCCAATTTCAAACGCGCGCTTGGCCGACTGTATAAAAAACGCAAAGTGTTGATTGAGAAGACGCGGGTGACCCTGCTGGAGGAATGATCAGGTGAAGGTGTTGGAATTTACCCTCAGTCACGCGGCCCTGGAGTCGCTGATGACTCAGAAGGCAATCACACGATTGCTCAAGCTCGAAGACCTGGGGCATGAGCGTGACCAGTACATCATCACCGCGCTGATTCGCGAGGAGATGCTCGATACCATTATCGAGGAAAGTTCAGATCGTCCCCGTTGGGTGCGTTGGCCCTAGTCCTTTCTTGCCGCGTGTGCCTTGTCGGCCACCTGCCAGGACCACAAATCATGGCGGTCAAGCGTCTCTGCCGGAGGGGAGCTTGTTGCCGCATCGCCGGCCCAGGTGCCCCGTGTTATCGGTGACACTGCAAGTAACATCAGGATACCCAGCAATGGAAGAATTATTGCCAGGAGGGCATGCATTTGCCGATTGCGAACTGTCATGAAATGCCTCCTGCAGACTCTCTTGTCTGATTGCAATTCTTCATGTTTTCAGCTTACAACCGTTGCCGGACGTTGTTTCCGCTAGCCACCGGGTGAATTGTTACAAGTGGTTTCAGATGTACCTTGCGGCCCGGTAAATTGTTACAAATCGTTTCAGAGTGCCCACACAGGGCTTTGCGAAGGGCTCAAGTGCGGCCAAAGCGGCCGAGCTTCAGGGGCTGCGCATTCTGCCGCCAGAAATGACGTGCCAGTGTTTGCAGGGGGATATCCAATTGGTTACCCAAGGCCTGTGCCTGGGTAAACAGTGTCTTGGGGTTGATGCGGGGGAGTGCGCCGACAAAGGCAAATGCAACGGTGTTGCCACCCTGCACCTGGAGGTAGAGCACGGCATTGTCGAAGGCCTTGCTTAATGCTGCCCGAGAGGCCTCGCCGTCCCTGTATTCGCTGCACCATTGATTGGCCATGAGGATGCCGTTGCTGCCGAGGCGGTTTTTGCATTGCAGAAGGAAATCGCGATCGGTCTGCGCGGGATGGACGCCCTCGGCGAGATACAGGTCGAGCATCAGGAGGTCGCAGGGCCGATGATCAGATTGAACGAAGGTTTCGGCATCGGCGCAATGTAACTTCAGCCTGTCGTTGTCTTTCAATTCGAAGAACGCGTTTGCCGTATCGATCACTGCCTGGCGATATTCGACGGCTTCGATGAGCATGTGCGGGCGAACGTGGTGCAGGGCGCGTACCAGGCTTCCGCCACCCAGTCCCATCACCAGGGCAGAGGCGGCGTCAGGTTTCAGCAGCAGGCTGAGCATCATCGCCTGGGTGTAAACGTGTTCGAGCTGATGGGGACGGTCGAGGTTCATGCAGCTCTGCTCAACGGCGTTGCCGAAGGTCAGGAAGCGCTGCCGGTCTCGTTGAAAAACCGATACCTTGCCGTGTTCGTCTTCGCTGCTGGCTATCAGGTCGCCGAGTTTTGTTGGGAGGGAGGGCATAAGGGGATGCGGTCTACAGCCTCACCTTCAGAGCGCTTGGTTGTCAGGGCTGCAATTTTGCGGCAACTCGCTCGAGCATGGCCTTGGCCTCGGCAGCCACGGCCTTTGGCTCGTCGGTTTGGGTCAAGCCCAGCATCGCAATCGGGTCCATGAAGCTGACAACAGTGTTACCGCCCTCGTCTTCACGTATCACGATGTTGCACGGCAACAGCACGCCGGCGTTTGGCTCGTTGCTGATGACGCGGTCGGCCAGTTTGGGGTTGCAGGCGCCGAGGATGTGGTAGGGCGGGATGTCCTTGTTCATCTTGTTTTTGAATACCGCCTGCACGTCGACATCACTGACGATGCCGAGTTGTTCGGACATCAGGGTGTCCCGGACTTTTTCCAGGGCGGCGTCGAGAGGCAGGGGTAAAGTTAGGTTAAACTCGTACATTGTTTTGCTACTCCGAGAGGTCGCTTTGCGACCGCAACACAGGTCTCAGGAACTAAACTGAGATTGTAAGATCATAAGAATAACTTGTGTATCATAAGTCAGATTATGGGTGGTGCCTGGGATACGGGTACGGTATCCCAGGCACATTCCATCACAGGAGCTCGTTGTGAAGAATTCTACCTCGCGTAGCCTTGAGACCGGCATGTTCAGCGTGCTGCTGTTGGGCATCGTGATACCAGGCGTCCACGCCCAGGAGGCGGCGGTATCTGAAGTTGCTCAGGCGCCTGTTGAGCCGTACTACGCCCCATATTCCCAGGACTACGTGGCTCAACCTTATGTTGATCCGGCCTATGCCCCGCAGGGCTACGTAGACCCTGGCTATGCGGCGCAGGCCTACCCGGATCCTGCCCAGACCTACGCTGATCCTGCCTATGCAGCACCGGCCTACCCGGATCCTGCCCAAACGTACGCTGACCCTGCCTATGCAGTACCGGCCTACCCGGATCCTGCTCAGACCTATGCAGCACCTGGCTATGCAGCACCGGCCTACCCGGATCCTGCCCAAACCTACGCTGACCCTGGCTATGCAGCACCGGCCTACCCGGATCCTGCCCAGACCTACGGTGCCCCTGGCTATGCAGCACCGGCTTACCCGGATCCTGCGCAGGCCTACGCTGATCCGGGCTACGCGGTGCAAGGGTATCCGCAAATGCCTTACACGCAGACCTACATGGATCCCTACAACGAGCCCTACGATCCTACCCGGGGACAGTTCCACATCGCGCCGCGCAAGCGTTCGCGTGATTTCCCGATGTTTGGCAATTGGGACCAGAATGACTGGTTGGGTGGGGACAATCCTTTCAGTAACCCCGCAGATACCCGTGGCTACTGGGCCGACAAAGACTTCCGGCCCTGGAGTACCGGCCCGTTTGCCCCGGAGGAATGGGAAGACTTGCATCCGATGTCCAACATGCCATGGGGCAACTTCCCGGGCTGGGGCGATGGCTTCTTTGGTGGTTTTGGTCCGCAGAACTGGGATGGGGTGACTCCCTGGGGCAATGATGTTCCCTTCCGTTGGATCGATCCTACCGACCCGCGCGACTCTATCGGTGACATGTGGGACGACGCCCTCAATACCCCGAACACACTTGGCCGCATGCCGCCCGGCTGGACGGCACCCTATATCAGCGTGCCGAACCCGATCGACGTGGAAGAGGAGTTCGAGCGCAATGCACGCAACTTCCCGGATGAAATGCGTAAGATGATCAACACCGGCGAATCAGACTTCGGTGGTACCGCGCAGCCACGCAACAGAAACGAGAAAAAGGATGAGGAGAAGCAGGCGGAAGCTGAGCAGAAACCCAAGTTTGAGTCCTGGGTGAAGCCTTTGGAGCCGGTCAAACCCTTCGGCGAGGGGTTCACGCAGCCATTACGTTCCTCGAGCGAATAACGCTGACACAAACGCCCCGTGCATTTGACAATTCACGGGGCGTTTCCTCTTGAGCCATCAGGCAAGTGACTGAATAAGCTGAAGCCGCTGGGTACAGCCTCAGTAGTAGCTGATCAGCCAGGCATTCAGGGCCACTGCGATCCAACCCACCCACAACACTGCCTGCAGCAGGGTGCGTGACGGCAGCTGATGGCGCTCAACGGGGGGGTGTGCGGTTTGTTGCATGGCGGTTTCCTCAACAGGGGTCGTCGGTTGCGTTGCAATAATCGGGCCGCGCGATAAACCGCAAAAAACGGCCATTTTTGGCAGAAAATCGTGCTTTGGTGGTGCATCCGGCGGCTAACACGCCTTATTGTGGTGCAACTTTATGACAGGGGCTTGACGAATACCTTGCTCTGACGTTGCCAGTTGTACAGATCCCGCCTGCGCTTGGGCAGGAGCTCCACTTTTGCTGGATGAAAGCCCCGCTCGCGGAACCAGTGGCTGGTTCGCGTGCTCAGCACAAACAATGCCTCGAGGCCAAGCTCCCGAGCTTTTCCTTCGATGATCTGCAACAGTTGGTCGCCGCGCCCGGCGTTCCGATAGTTCTCGTGCACCGCGAGGCAGGCAAGTTCGCCAAGCTTTTCTTTCTCGAACGGGTAGAGGGCTGCGCAGGCGATGATGCTGCCGTCCCGCTCGACCAGTTGAAACTGGTTGATCTCCTGTTCGAGCAACTCCCGCGAGCGTTTCACCAGTGTGCCGGCCTGTTCCAGTGGTTCGATCAGTTCGAGGATGCCGCCGACATCGTCGATGGTGGCGCTGCGGGTCTGTTCGTAGGGCTCCTGGGTAATAAGGATGCCAGCCCCGTCGCGGGTGAACAGTTCGCTCAGAAGCACACCGTCGGAATGCCGGTTGAGGATGTGGCAGCGTCTGACGCCGGCTCGACTGGCCGCTGCCGCATTGCGCAGGATGCGGGCATGCTCTTCCGGGAGCTGCTTGCGCCTCTGCAGCAGAGCGTCCACTTCCCGCGGTACCAGGCTGTTGATGGACTTGCCGCGTCCGCCCAGTTTGCCTTCAGTCAGGTAGACCAGTTTGTCGGCACCCAGCGCTTCGGCTATCGCAGAGGCCACATCGGCAGCGTTGAGATTGAATACCTCGCCGGTTGGCGAATAGCCGAGTGCCGGGACCAGGGCAATGCTGCCACTGTCCAGTTGGGCACGGATTCCGTTGGCATCCACGCGCCGGACTTCCCCGGTGTGGCGGTAGTCCACGCCATTGAGAACACCAATTGGCCTTGCCGTTACATAATTTCCTGACGCCACGCGGATGCACGTCCCTGCCATGGGTGAGTTGGCCAGGCCCATCGACAGCAAGGCCTCGATCTCCACGCGCACGCTGCCAGCGGCGTCTTTTACGCATTCGAGCGCGTCGTCATCGGTAACCCGCAGGCCTTCGACGACCTGCATCGCGGCGTTTCGGAACTTCAGGCGTTCCTCTATCTGCGGGCGCGCTCCCGGCACCAGTACCAGTTTCATGCCCAGGCCGTTGAGCAGGGCGATGTCGTGAATCAGGTTGGCGAAGTTCTCATCGTGTAATGCCTCACCCCCGAACGAAAGCACCAGCACACGCCCGCGATGTGCGTGGATGTACGGGGACGACTGGCGGAACCAATCGACGAATGCCTGGTTGTCCGGCGCTTTTTTTGAAGCAGAGGGCGGCATGTGGAATTACCGGTATGACAGATGTGCGATCAAGGATATAGGTGGATTTTTATGAAGGGAAGCAGGAGCGGGGTCAAAACGCGCGGGGATATCGGTTGCAAAGGCACTGGCTATATCGCATCGTGATATTCGATCAGATCAATTGCGATAGGAATCATCATGGATATTTTTGTTGTTGTCTTGCTGGCGTTTGCCATTGCCCTGGTGGTGCTGGGCGCCAAGCGGGTACCGCAGGGCATGGAGTATACGGTTGAGCGCTTCGGACGGTATACGAAGACATTACGCCCGGGCCTCAATCTGATTGTGCCGGTCATAGACCAGATCGGCGCCAAGCAGAACATGATGGAACAGGTGCTGGATGTGCCCTCGCAAGAGGTCATTACCCGTGACAATGCGATGGTAACCGTCGACGGTGTGGTCTTTTTCCAGGTCCTGGATGCGCCCAAGGCCTCGTACGAGGTGAATGACCTGTTCCGCGCGATACTCAACCTGACCATGACCAACATCCGTACCGTCATGGGCTCGATGGACCTGGATGAGCTGTTGTCGCAGCGTGACCACATCAATGCCCGGCTGCTTGATGTGGTGGACGATGCGACCACACCCTGGGGTATCAAGGTGACCCGAATCGAGATCAAGGACATCGCGCCGCCGCGCGACCTCGTCGATGCCATGGCGCGCCAGATGAAGGCCGAGCGCGATAAGCGTGCGGCGATTCTCGAGGCTGAAGGCCTGCGGCAGTCGGATATTCTCAAGGCCGAGGGCGAGAAGCAGGCCACGATCCTGGAGGCGGAGGGTCAAAAAGAGGCGGCATTCCGTGAGGCTGAGGCGCGTGAGCGACTCGCCGCAGCGGAAGCCAAGGCGACCCAAATGGTTTCACAGGCAATCGCCGAGGGCGATGTGAAGGCGATCAATTACTTCGTTGCGCAAAAATATACCGAGGCCTTGCAGACCATCGGCACCGCTGAAAACCAGAAGGTCATCCTGATGCCGATGGAGGCGTCGAGCCTGATTGGTTCGTTGGCGGGTATCGGCGAGATCGCCAAGGAGACCTTCGGCAAGAAGGAGGGTTGATGATGGGATTTCTGGAGCACATCGAATACTGGCATTGGTTGGTGCTGGCCGTGCTGCTGGCTATTCTGGAGATATTCTCGCCAGGCGTGTTTCTCTTGTGGATGGGCGTTGGTGCAGGTATCACCGGTCTACTGTTACTGGTGATGCCTGACCTGACCTGGCAGGTGCAGTTGGTGGCCTTTGCTTTGCTGAGTGTCGGAGCCACTGTTGGTGCCAAGCTATTCCTGCATAACCATCCCTTACATACTGACCAGCCAAACCTGAACCGGCGTGGTGAACAGTATGTCGGGCGCGTTTTCACGCTCGACCATGCGATCGTCAACGGGCAGGGCAAGATCCACGTGGATGACAGCACCTGGAAGGTCCATGGCGCTGATTGCCCGGCCGGCACCAAGGTCAAGGTGGATGGCGTCGATGGTGTCGTGCTGGTGGTGGAAGTTGTCGATTAAGCGAACCGAGGAGTCTGCTTTCACAGACAGAAACGCTTCACAAGGTCGCGGATAATTTGCATGGCGGGCTCCAGCTGAGCGGTTGAGATGTATTCATCCGGCTGGTGTGCCTGGTCGATACTGCCGGGCCCAAGAATGACCGTCTCCATCCCAAGCGCGTTCAGGTAGGGCCCCTCGGTGCCGAATGCAACGGCCTCAGCCTGGTAGCCGGTGAGCTGTTCAGTGGCTTTCACGATTGCCGCGGCAGCCGGGGTTTCCATCGCCGGGATGCCCTCAAACAATGATCTGCGCTCCAGCGTCAAACCGCTATCAGAAAGGGTGTTGGCGAGGCGCCGGTCGAGTTCTTCGCGCAGTTCATCCAGCTGCATGCCAGGCAGAGGGCGGATGTCAAAGTGCAACTCGCAATGGCCGCAGATGCGGTTTGGGTTGTCGCCACCATGGATGTGGCCCAGGTTGAGCGTGGGTGTCTGCACCTCGAACAAGGGGTTGCTGAAGCGCTTTTGCAGCTCGGATCGCCAGGCGAGCAGCTCGCCCATCACCTTGTGTATGCCTTCCATGGCATTGTTGCCCAGGGCCGGGTTGCTCGAGTGACCGGACCTGCCGCTCACGCGGATCGATTCCATGGCAATACCCTTATGCATGCGAATCGGTTTGAGGTTGGTGGGTTCACCAATTACGGCGTGCCGACCAAGCCTGCGCTGAGCCTGCAAAATCGACTTGGCGCCGCACATGCTGCTTTCCTCGTCAGCGGTGGCCAACAGCACCAGCGGATGCTTGAGTCTGGTCAGGTCCATATCGCGAATCGCATCGAGCACTACCGCAAAAAAGCCTTTCATATCGGCGGTGCCGAGGCCGTACCAGCGTCTGTCCCGTTCCTCGAGCCTGAAGGGGTCTGAAGACCATTTGCCGTCGTCATAGGGAACAGTATCGGTGTGCCCGGACAGCACCAGTCCATCCGGACCACTCCCAATGGTGGCAATCAGGTTGTATTTGCCGGGACAGTTGGGCACGTCGAGCAGTTCGACAGCGAAGCCCGCATCTGCGCACCAGCTGGCAAGCAATTCGATGACTTTTTCGTTGGACTGATCCCAGGCGGGGCTCACGCTGCTCACCGAGGGGCTGGCGATCAGCGCGCGCATCATTTGCGGAAGTGATGGATAGTTCATGAAGCGAGCCTGCTACATGACAGGCGCGCCGTCCAGCGTGAAATCATCAGCGAATCTGGTGCAACTGATTCTTGATCAGGAGGATGCGAGCGGTTGACCCCGCCATCGCCGCAAGGGGTGGCGGGGCAACTGCATTGACTCGGCTGCGAGTTGGATCACCAGTGGTGCCCCGGACGGAACACGAACGACCAGAAGCTGTTTTCATAGGGCGAAAGCTCATAGTGTCGCCCGATGTACAAGTCTCGACCGTGGCGTTCGAAGCGGTCGTGGCGCTTGTGGTGCCTCGCGCGATAATCGCGTTGCCGGTCATTGTGTTTCAGCCGGTAGATTTTCTTGCTGTTCTTATCCAGTGCCTGCTGCAGCTTCTTTCTCTCCTTGCGACTCAAGCGGCCGTTGTCCGTGAACCGGTCATACATCCGTTCAACTCTGCGCTGGTTTTTGCGCAACTTGGCAGCCTCGCGCTTGGTGAGTTCGCCACTGCGAATACCCTTCTTGATCCGGTGTTCCTGGCGGTCGATACGGTTTTCGATGCCACCGCCCTTATGGTCGTGATGTGCCACTGCGGGCAGTGACAGTACGGCCAGAAGTGGGGCCAGGTAGAGTGCTTTCAGGTATTTCATTGTCTCGTCCTCTCTTGTAACGCCAGGGTCTTCTGGCTTGATGATTACTTTAGAGAGGTGAATCTGAATCAAGCCTGAACGGGGCAGAGGAGTATGGCAAAGCCCTAAAGGCAGTCGGTCGTGCCATCGGCCAACTGGTCAATCCAGTCTCGCAGCCGCTGACGTTCACGCCTGAGGAGGCCCGGGTCATGGTGTATGTGGGTGAGTGTACTGATCCCCTGGCCGATCGCCATTACCCGCAGTGCCAGCTCATGGGCGCGTCCGGCATACCCGAGTTCGGCGAACTGGTCGGACAGCCAATTCTCGAACGTCTTGAACAGGTTCTCGGCGTGTTCCTGAAGCTTGGGGTCTGCCTTGCCCAGTTCGGTGTTGAGGGATCCCATCGGGCAGCCATAACGCGATAGGGAGTCAACGCTGTCGTCAAGAATGGCCACGAAACGGTGCAGGCGTTCAATGGGCGTCCGGTATTCGCCATTCCAACTCTCCAGCATGTGCGAAATACGCTCCAGACGGTAGTCAATGGCCGCATGCAGAATTTCTTCTTTGGTCTTGAAGTAATAGTAGATGTTGCCTCGCGGGACGCCTGCGGTTTTTACCACGTCGGTAAACGAGGTGTTGTGGTAACCCTGGTGATAAAAGAGACGGTTTGCCGATTCGACGATGCGCTGTCGGGTTCTTTCGCTTTTCTTGGCCATGGCAAAAGAATAGGACAAAAGGTCAAAAAACGGTATGCCCTGTGCACGGTGACACCTCGCTCGATAGTCCTGATCCTGCCGGTCACCAGCCCGATTTAAATTTCTCTGACAAACGCCGCTAACTGTCAACGGAACAATGTTTTTTTCGGAGATGATCGATGCGGCACGCTTTTCTTGCCATGATTTTTTTGTTGGGAGCCTCGGGCCTCCAGTCTGCGTTGGCTGAGGACGCTTTGCCCCGTTGTCTGTTCGTTTCCTCTTATCATCAGGGCTATGCGTGGTCTGACGGTGTACAGGAAGGCGTGGAGTCGGTGCTGGATGGGCGCTGTCAGATTCGCCAGTTCGATATGGATACCAAGCGGCGCAAAAGCGAGGCGGACAAGCGGGCAACTGCGCTCGATGCGAAAAAACTGATTGAGAGCTGGAAGCCGGATGTGGTCATCGCCGCCGATGACAATGCCTCGCGTTACCTGATCAAACCTTATTTCCGCGGGGCTGACCTGCCGTTCGTCTTCTGCGGTGTCAACTGGTCAGTGGATGAGTACGAATATCCCTACAGCAATGTCACGGGGATGATCGAGGTGGCCCCCTTGGTACCCATGCTGAAAAAGGCAATGGCGCTGAGTGCAAGCGACAAGCCGTTCCATTACATCGGTGCAGATACGGCGACCGAACGGAAGAACCTTGCGCGCTTCGAAACGGCGGCGCAAAAACTCGGAATCAGGATCGAATCCCGGCTCGTGAACAGTCTCGCGGATTGGCTCAATGCCTATGAGGCTGCGCAGGAGGGAGCCTTCATAGCGGTTGGTAGTTATGCGGGCATTGATGACTGGGATATCGACGCGGCCAGCAAGGCCATCGCCACGCGTAGCAGAGTCTTGTCGGTGACGAATCACCACTGGATGATGGGTGTCAGCATGCTGGGGTTCACCAAGATTCCGTCCGAACATGGCGCTTGGGCGGCTGAGGCCGCGTTAACGATTCTGGAGGGGGTGAAACCGACCGAGATACCTATCATTGCCAACCGTAAGTGGGACTTGTGGGTCAACCAGGAGCTGCTGTCCCACACCCGTCTGCAACTGCCGCCGGCACTCGCTGCCAAAGCCAAGCGCTTTAACTGAGAGCGCTGGGTATGCAGGGTACTGAACAGCGCCGCCGACTGCATCTGGGAGTCTCCCTGGCGGTGTTTGCGCTTTCTTTCGTCAGCGTGCTGCTAATCAGTGCCAATTTGATTCTGCAGGACTTGAAACTGGATTTCCTCAAGGAAAAACAGCGTCTGGAGTTGAGCCTCAACGAGATAAGGCAAAGCGCACTCAACCTGTTGGACGCGGCGGCGGCGGCCTACCAGTCACTCGACAGTTTCGATAATTCCCGCCTGGCCTCGATCACCGGCAATCTGATGACGGCCCATCCTTCGTTCGAACTGGTCGCCTACGCCAGTTGGGTACCGGAAAGCGAGCGGCAGGCGTTTATCGAAGACATGCGGGAAGCGGGTTTCTATGGCTACCGTTTGCGCTCGCAGATATCCAGCAGGCTGATGCAGGACAGTATTGGCAGTCTGCCGATAAAGTTTGTTGAGCCCTACTCGCCGAGAAATGTTGTATTGCTTGGCCAGGACTTGCTGCAGGCGGAGCAGGATTTGGGCATTTTCGAACGGCTGCTGCGTGAGGGGCGTGCCAATGTCCTTGAGAAGTGGACGCTTCCAAAGCTCCAAGGGCGAGGTGTTTTCCTCGCGCGCCCAACATACCGCGGATTGTTTGTGCCTTCGTCGGTGTCGCAGCGACTGTTCCAGGGAGACGGTGTCTTCCTTTTGTTGTTGAACTTTGAGGGGCTGTTGGAGGAACTCGACCTGCGAAACAAAGACGTGCAGATCGCATTGGCACCTTCTGATAGCAGCCTGGAGCCATCGGATACGGGGACGGTAGTGCTGGGTAATGCTGTCGAAGGGGCATTGCTTCTGCGAGATCAATTATCGTTGTTCGGATCGATAGAACAGTTGCGTTTGCAAAGGCTCATCTCCTGGCGGCAGCTTTTCCCACTCGTGGCCTGGTGGTTGGCCTTGCTGGTCGCCGCAGGGAGTGTCTACCTCTACCGCATGTACGTCTACCGGCTGTTCGCGAAGGAGAGCCTGCGGATCAAAGAGACGGTGATTCAGGAGGAGCGGCGGCGAGCGCAAGGCACTCTGCATTCTCTCGCCGACGCGGTGTTGGTTTTCGGCAGGCATGGCAAACTGATGTACATGAACCCGGTTGCCAAACGCCTGCTGGGTCTTGACCCCGAGGATGTTGCGGAAGAATCAACGCTGGACAGCCTGCTTCACTTTGTGGATGCACAGACCGGAGAGACTATTTCTGATACCAGTGAATACCTGGAAGGTCTTGCCAATGGCAAGAGCGTTGGTGATGTCATGCTGGTGACACCCGAGCAGGGTCTGGTTGCGGTGGATAACCGTATTTCGAAGCTCCATGACGGCGATGGTGGTGTGGTCATGGTGATGCGCGACGTGCGTGTTGAACGGGAGTTGACCAGCAAACTGGAGTACCAGGCTACCCACGACATGCTGACAGGCCTGTTAAACCGAAATGCTTTTGAAGTCACTCTGAAGCTTGTCTTGGATGGCATTCACCAATCCGGTGAGACACATGCGTTGTTGTTGATCGACCTCGATCGTTTCAAGCTGGTCAACGATACGGCCGGTCATCAGGCAGGCGATGAATTGCTAAAGGCCGTGGCCGGTGTTTTGAGTACTGCCATCCGCAAAGACGACGTGCTGGCGCGTATGGGGGGTGACGAGTTTGCCGTTCTGCTGCATGGGCGTGAAGTTGATGAGGCAGCCGAGATCGCAACCCGCCTGCGTCGCTCGTTGGGGACCCTGCGCTTCATGTGGAGCGGCCTGATGCATGAGGTGCGAGCCAGTATCGGCGTGGTGCCGCTCTCGGCGGATTCCGGTACTTTGGTTGACGTTATGGCGCATGTTGATTTGGCCTGCCATGCGGCCAAGGAAGCAGGGCGAAACGTGATTCATGTGTATCGTCCTGATGATGATGTGGTCAAGAATACGCGCGCTCAAATGGAATGGTTGTCGCGCCTGCAGGAAGCCATCGAGGAGGACCGGTTCGAGCTCTATCGCCAACCGATGGTGAGGACCGAAGATGTGGAAGAAGCGCCAATCTATGAGTTTCTACTGCGCATGCGTGATGCCCAAGGCAACGAAGTGGCACCTGGCTCGTTTCTCCCCTCTGCAGAGCGCTATGGGATGATGTGCGATATAGACAGGTGGGTAATCGGACGTGCCTTCGAATTAATGGCCGACGCGCGTTACATGCCGCCGGAGAGCGTATGCACTATCAACCTGTCGGGTCAGTCATTGACCAAGGCGGACCTGTATCCGTTGGTTCGTTCTCACCAGCTGAAGACCGGAGTCTCGCCTGAGCGTGTCTGCTTCGAGGTCACTGAGACGGCGGCGATCAGCAATCTGGCAGCTGCGAGCGAGTTGCTGGCATTGCTGCGAGCGGACGGATATCGAATCATGCTGGATGATTTCGGATCCGGGATGAGCTCCTTCGGATATTTGAATAAGCTCAAGGTGGATTTCATCAAGATCGACGGCCAGTTCGTGGTGGACGTCGTACGCGACCCCCTGGCGGCGACCATGGTGCGCGCCGTATGTGAAATCGCGGTACTTCTCGGGATCAAGACGGTCGCCGAGAAAATCGAATCGGCAGACGTGCTGGAACAGGTTGCCGAGATAGGCGTCGATTATGTACAGGGCTACCTGATCCAGCGGCCAGAACCTGTGCAGCCAACTGGCCGCTATCTGAAGCAGCAGCAACCCGCCTGAACGAGATGAAAATCCCTGCCGCCAGCAGGGTTCGACTTGTCTGACATTGCCCACGGGCTTTGCACGCCGGATAATAGCCGTTTTGCGTTCCCGGAGTCGCGCTCATGCCCCAGTATCGTTCACGAACCACCACTCACGGCCGCAACATGGCCGGCGCACGTGCTCTTTGGCGGGCCACCGGCATGAAAGAAGGCGATTTCGATAAGCCGATCATAGCTGTGGCCAACTCCTTTACCCAGTTTGTGCCCGGGCATGTGCACCTGAAGGATCTTGGGCAGCTGGTGGCGCGCGAGATTGAGAAAGCCGGGGGGGTCGCCAAGGAATTCAATACGATCGCAGTTGACGACGGCATCGCCATGGGCCACGGCGGTATGCTCTATTCGCTGCCCTCGCGCGACATCATCGCTGACAGTGTCGAGTACATGGTCAACGCCCACTGCGCGGATGCGCTGGTGTGCATCTCCAACTGCGACAAGATCACGCCGGGGATGCTGAATGCCGCCATGCGCCTCAACATCCCGGCAGTCTTTGTCTCCGGCGGCCCCATGGAGGCGGGTAAGGTCAGCCTGGCCACGAAGGGTGATGTCAAACTCGACCTGGTCGATGCCATGGTATCGGCCGCTGACCCGAACGAGTCGGATGAGGATGTGGCACAGATTGAGCGTTCCGCCTGTCCGACATGCGGTTCCTGCTCGGGGATGTTTACCGCAAACTCAATGAACTGCCTGACCGAGGCGTTGGGCATGTCGCTGCCGGGCAATGGTTCATTGCTGGCAACGCATGCGGAACGTGAGCAGCTCTTCCTTGAGGCCGGTCGATTGGCGGTCGAGCTGGCCAAGCGTTACTACGAGCAGGATGACGCCGCCGTGTTGCCTCGAAGTATCGCGACCTTCGAGGCTTTCGAGAATGCCATCGCGCTGGATATTGCGATGGGGGGCTCGACCAACACGGTGCTGCACCTGCTGGCGGCCGCCCATGAGGCTGGGGTCGATTTCAAGATGGCAGACATCGACCGCATGAGCCGCAAGGTGCCGAACTTGTGTAAGGTTGCGCCGGCCACCCAGCAATATCACATGGAGGACGTGCATCGCGCGGGCGGGGTGATCGGTATCCTCGCCGAACTCGACCGAGGCGGGCTTATACACCGTGACTGCCTCACCGTGCATAGCCCCAGCATGGGCGAGGCGATCGATCGCTGGGACGTAATCCGTGGCGAGGAGGAGGGTGCGCGCACGCGTTACCTGGCCGGTCCCGGTGGCATCCCTACCCAGGTCGCATTCAGCCAGGACAGCCGCTGGCCGGATCTGGACCTGGACCGAGCGAATGGCTGTATCCGCGACATGGAGCACGCCTATTCGAAGGATGGTGGGCTGGCCGTGCTGTACGGCAACATCGCCGAGGACGGCTGTATCGTCAAGACCGCTGGTGTCGACATGAGCATGTTCGACGCGGAGCAACTCCGCTATACCACCAGCGTTCCAACCTCGACCCTGCGTGGCTTCGTCGGACCCGCTCGCATTTTCGAAAGTCAGGATGCCGCAGTCGAGGCCATCCTGGGTGACCAGGTCAAGGAAGGTGACGTGGTTATCATTCGCTACGAGGGCCCCAAAGGTGGGCCTGGTATGCAGGAAATGCTTTACCCGACTAGCTATTTGAAGTCCAAAGGGCTTGGCAAGGCCTGTGCCTTGGTGACCGATGGCCGTTTCTCCGGCGGCACGTCAGGGCTTTCGATCGGCCATTGCTCACCGGAGGCCGCCGAAGGGGGCAACATTGGCCTGGTGGAAGAGGGCGATATCATCGAGATCGATATCCCCAATCGCTCCATCCGTGTAGTGATCAGCGATGAGGAACTGGCCAGCCGGCGGGCTGCGATGGAAGAGAAAGGCGATATGGCCTGGAAGCCGCTCAACCGGGATCGCTATGTCTCCCAGGCTTTGCAGGCCTATGCGGCCCTGACAACCTCAGCTGCGCAGGGCGCGGTTCGAGACCTCTCGCAGCTGAAAAAATAAGGGTTTGATTGATCGAGAAAACAAAGCCGGGCGCCGCCCGGCTTTTTTCATGCGTTACGATCACAGCACGGCAACTTTTTGTAGTGTGGTCTGCCGGGCGAGCCCAACCAATCACATCAATCGCATATCTCATGTCAAAAGCCAGAAAGAACAAACTCAGGGTTCCTCAGCCTCACCAGAGAGCCACTGCGGTCAATTTTTACAACGATGGTGTGAATTTCAATCAACAGGGCAACTTGTCGAAGGCCGAGACCGCGTTTCGAAAGGCCCTTTCTTTGGATCCGGGCTTTGTTGAAGCCCACAATAACCTTGGCAATGTTCTGAAAGAGCAAGGTAAATGGAAGGTTGCCGAAAAGTCGTATCGGCAGGCTTTGAGCTTGCTTCCGGACAACGCCCTGATCCTTAGCAACTTGGGGAACGCTCTTTACAACCAGAATAAGCCCTCTGAGGCATTGCCATTTCTCGAACGAGCCATTTCCATCGACCCGGGCTATGCGTTAGCTCAGCATAATCTGGGTAGTGTGTTAATGAAAATGAGGCGAAGGGATGAGGCGATAAAGTGTTTTAAAAAGGCCTATCAATTGATGCCCGAGATGGAAGAAATCGGTTCTGCTTTGAGTTCTGCAATGTGTGAGCAGGGCGAATGCGAAGAAGCAATTTCAATATTCAATGAAAGTGCCAAGGCCAATCCCAATTCAGTCGTCGCCTATATGGCGCTGGCCTACGTTTTCAGCAAGATGGGAGACACTGAGAATGCAATTGCCAAGATAGAGCGGGCAGCGGTTATAGATCCTGAAAACGCCCGTTTGCTGGCGCAGTATGCTGAAGTGCTTTTCGAGCATGATGCTTTGGAGGCAAAGAGGAAGATTGAAAAGGCCCTCATGCATGAGCAAAAGAACGCGAGGTTTATACATTTAAAGTCGGTCATTTTGGGTAAATTGAATTTGCTTGAAGAGGCAGAAGCGCTTGCCCTCGAAGCAATCGCGCTGGATCCTCATAACCCTCTTTACTTGGATGAATTGGGAAATATCCGAAAGGAAAAAGGCGACTATCAGAAAGCTAAGACAGCCTACCTTCAAGCCATAAAGCTTTCCCCTGACCGGGTAGAGTCGTATTACTTTTTAAGCACTCTGGATGTGTTTGGGCGTGACGCGAGAGCTGCAGATATAGCGAGTATGGAGCGATTGCTGGAAAAAGGAGAACCTTCCGAGAATGAGAAGGTTTTATTAAATTTTGCCTTGGGCGTTATCTACGACGGTCAGGGCCAATACAAGAAAGCCTTTGATTATTTTTCTGTGGCTAACAAGAAGAAGGCGATCCAGAAGAGGTTCAGTTTACAAGATCACCAAGAGACGATTCGCAGAATCAAAGAGCTTTCAGTTGCGGGTGGCCGTAAGGCCCAGAGCGTAATGGGGCAACAAGAGGAATCTGATGGGCTTTCCCCAGTCTTTATCAGCGGACTCCCACGAACCGGTAAAACGGTTGTTGAAGGATTGCTCAAGCTTCACCCGGACGTTTCGGCAGATGGCGAAACAAACGATTTGCTTGTTGTCGTTAACGCTATCCTCGCGGCGCATGGGAGGAAACCTTTTCCCGAAGGCTCTGTCGCTTTGGACGAACAAATTCTCAGTGGGGTACGCAGTCAGTACGTCGATCGCCTCAAACAACGTCTGAGAGATTTGGGGACCTTGACGAATACGTTGCCAGCAAACTTCTACTTGGTCGGCCTTATCAGGCAACACCTGCCTGAGGCAAAGATTATCCTGTGTGTGCGTGACTCAAAGGATGCTGCTGTGGATATCTTTAAGAAGCATTTCAGAGTTGGGTATGAGTTCAGCTATGACCCCGAAGTGCTGGCGGAATACATGGAGATGCACAAAAATTTGGCAGAGTTTTGGCTTGATATTTATCCGGGGTCTATACATCTGGTTCACTTTGAACGTCTCATTCAGGACCCGGAGAGAGAGCTTAAGGCGCTCTTGGAGTTTTGTGATTTGCAAACAGACTCCATCAACATGAGTTCAGTGAAGCGTTTGTTGCCGGATCCTGAACATGTGGTTGGAGTCTGGAGACAATATGAGAGTTTTCTTTCACCGATGTTTGAATATCTGGAAGGCGTGGGCGAAATAGGTAAATAAGTTTTGGCTGTTGCTCTTCTTTGAGAGGCAATGTGCACGACGTCGGGTCGAAGGGTTTTGGCGAAAAAGAAAGCCGCTATAAAAGGGTGTCGCTGGAGCGGTTCTTGGTGATGTTGGCGAGACGGGGCTGCTAGGGAGATAGCCGGGGCATTGCTGTCAAAGCTTCCTGGGTAGCTGCGGGCATTCGAGATTCCTGCCGAGCCGAAGAAAAGCATTGCCATACGATAAATACCGGGCGGTGACTTTGCCCCACGGTGGTAAACTGCCACATCCTCAAACACGGGTATTCGTTATTTGCCCGGCCAACGGCGATATAAGCATGAGACTTTGTGACCGAGACATTATCCGCGCACTCAATGAGGGACGTATTGCGATTGAGCCACGTCCGCACGACAGCAAGATCAGTGGAGTCAGCGTGGACTTGCGCTTGGGGCACCGCTTCCGCGTTTTCAGTTCACACAACACACCGTACATCGACCTGTCCGGGTCGCGGGAACAGGTCAACCAGGCCGTCGAGAAGGTGATGGGTGACGAGGTTGCGCTCGGCGATGAGGATACCTTTGTGTTGCACCCTGGCGAGTTGGCTTTGGGTGTGACCTTCGAGTCCATCACCTTGCCGGAAGACCTCGTCGGTTGGCTTGACGGTCGTTCCAGTCTGGCGCGTCTTGGTCTCATGGTGCATGTGACCGCTCACCGGATCGATCCGGGTTGGAGCGGGAATATCGTGCTCGAGTTCTTCAACAGCGGTAAGTTGCCATTGGCGCTGCGCCCCGGTATGTCGATTGGTGCGATGAGCTTCGAGACGATGACGGGGCCTGCTGAACGCCCGTATACGAAGCGCGAGGACGCCAAGTACCGGGATCAGTCCGGCCCTCTGGCGAGCCGAATCAGTGAGGATTGATCAGCCGGCTCCCTGATCAACATCAATCCCCTGGCTTGCCACTTTGCTGCCGGGCGTTTATTAGTTGAACTGATGAGTGGCGATATCGACGAATCCCAACGTACCGCGCAAGCCCGATTGCAGGACGCCAAGCTGCATTGCAGTGGCCGTTGGACGGTGCGCCATCTGCAACATATCGAGGGTGAGCTGGCCGGTAAGGATTGGCCGCAGCAGGCGATAGTCGTCGACCTCAGCGAGGTTGAGCGTTTGGATACCGGCGGGGCCTGGTTGTTGCATCGACAGATCGAAGCATTGCGTTCGGCAGGTCGTACCGTAGTGCTTCAGGGCGTTTCCGATAAAGCGGCCGGCCTGCTGAGACTTGTCGAGTCTTCCAAACATCCTTTGAGCGCTCCGCAGGACAAAGGCCAAGGGTTTTTGGAAGACCTGGGGCGCAAGAGTGTCGAGAGCATCGATACGGGGGTCGGGCTGCTCGCTTTTGTCGGCGAAATGGGCGCGGCAGGGCTGAGACAGTTGCTTCGGCCACAACGTGTTCGCTGGCGTGCGCTGGCCGACGCTTTGGTAGAAGCAGGACACCGCGCGCTGGGTATCGTTGGTCTCTTGTCTTTCTTGCTCGGCATCGTTATCGCGTACCAGGGTGGCGTGCAACTGCGCCAGTATGGTGCCAGCCTGTTTATCGCGGACCTGGTTGGCCTGTCGATGGTGCGGGAGCTTGCACCCCTGATCACGGCCATCATCGTTGCCGGTCGCACCGGCTCTGCCTACACGGCACAGATCGGCACCATGAAGGTTACCGAGGAGGTGGATGCCTTGCGCAGCCTCGGCATACCACCGATGGATCTGCTGGTGCTGCCAAAACTGTTGGCACTGATCCTGGCGCTTCCTTTGCTGACCGTTTTCTCTGACATCATGGGCGTGCTCGGGGGGATGGTGATGGCCGGTGCGCAACTGGACATTGCTTTCGCTACCTACATCGACCGGCTTGGCGTGGCGGTTACGCTCGATTCCTTCCTGGTCGGTGTCGGCAAAGCCCCGGTATTCGCTTTTATCATCGCCACGATCGGTTGCTACCAGGGTTTTCGCGTGGTCGGGAGTGCCGAGAGCGTAGGGCGTAGGACGACGATCAGCGTGGTTCAGTCCATCCTCGCCGTGATCGTGGTGGATGCTGCTTTCTCGGTAGCCTTCAGTCACCTGGGGATATGAGTATGGTGGCTGACAGCATCATTGCCGCGCGCAATCTCACAATGCAATTTGGTTCCAAGATTGTGCATGAGAATCTCAACCTCGAGGTTCGCCGCGGTGAAGTGTTGGCTGTAGTCGGAGGCAGTGGCTGTGGTAAGACCACCCTGCTGCGGCAGTTAGCCCTGCTGCAGCAGCCGAGCGCAGGCACGGTGGAGATACTGGGTGTCGAGATGACCGATCTTTCCGGCTTGCAGGCAGAGAACGTCCGTCAACATATAGGGGTCTTGTTTCAAAACGGTGCGCTGTTCGGTGGGTTAACCGTGCTGGAGAATGTGGGTCTGCCATTGCGCGAGCATACTGGCCTGAGTGACCCACTGATCGACGAGATTGCAGCGCTGAAACTTTCGTTGGTCAGATTGCAGCAGGAGGATGGTTATCTTTATCCGAATCAGCTCAGCGGCGGGATGCGCAAGCGTGTTGCGTTGGCCCGCGCCATCGCTCTCGATCCGGAGGTGTTGTTTCTCGATGAGCCGACCTCGGGACTGGATCCGGTCAGTGCCGATGCTTTTGACGAGTTAGTGTTGGACCTGAAACAGGCGCTCGACCCGACCGTGGTGCTGGTAAGCCACGATATCGATACCCTGTGGCGGGTAGCGGATCGCGTGGTGCTCCTGGATGACGGGCGTATCGTGGCTGATGGCAGCATGTCGGAGTTGGCAGCTTCCAGTGATCCGCGAGTGGTACGATTCTTCCAAGGCCCGCGTGGACGGGCGGCACAGGCGGCGCAGTGAAAGGAAAGAGTAATTATGTGCTAATGGGACTCTTTGTGCTGGTGCTGAGTCTCGTCTTTATCGCCGGCGTTCTCTGGCTGGGCGCCGGGCGTACCGGTCGCGCATACGACGGGTACTTGGTCTACATGCAGGAGTCCGTATCCGGTCTCGCCCGTGACAGCGTGGTCAAGTATCAGGGTGTGGATGTCGGGCGCGTGCGTGAGATCGGTTTCGATCCCACGCGTGTCGGCGAGGTGCGACTGTTGCTGCAGTTGGATGAGGGCACACCGGTCAGGCAGGATACGGTGGCGACATTGGAAACACAGGGTCTGACGGGTCTGGCGTTCATCAATCTCACCGGCGGCAGTGCCAATGCACCTTTGCTCAAAGCCCAGTCCGACGAAGAATATCCGATTATCGTCAGTCACCCCTCGACGTGGGGAAGGCTGGACCGCGCCGTAGAGGAACTGGTAGCCAATCTCACGGATGTCTCCAAGTTACTCAAGGTCCTGTTGAGCGATGAGAATCTGCAACGCTTCTCGCAGAGCCTCAAGAACATCGATGAACTGACCACGGCGCTGGGTGGACGCTCTGAGCGCATGACTGAAGCCATTGATGACTTGGCGGCCACGGTGCGGTACACCCGCGAGGGAACGGCAAAGTTGCCCGAGACGATTGAGCAGCTCAAGCGTGGTGCAATGTTGCTGGAGCAGATGGCCGATCAGATCCGCGCTACCGGCGCTGGCATCGACCGGGTGGTCCAGGCACGTGATCGTGATCTGCAGCGCTTCACCGGTGAAGCACTGCCGGAAGCTGCCATGATGATCGGCGATCTGCGCCAGGCCGCACGGAATCTGCGTCGCTTCAGCGAACAATTGGAGCGCGACCCTGGCGTGATACTACGTGGCGCTCCGCAACGGCCGCCTGGGCCGGGGGAGTGAAGCCATGGGTGTAATGTGCAAACGCTTGACCGGGTGGCTGTCGCGGGTTTCGTTCTGGCTGCTGCTGTCTCTGGCAATAAACGGTTGTGTTCCGTCTTTGGGGTTGCAGTCGCCTGCCCAGTCGACACGCAGTTACCTGCTGGATTGGGAGGACATGCTGGCGAGCAGTGACCTGCAGCCTGGCGGGCCGGCCCTGTTGATCAGTTCGATGCGCTCTTCACCGGGGTATGAACGCGCGGACATGGCTTACATCCGTACCCCGCACCAGCTGGAATATTTCGCCAGGCATCGCTGGGTGGATGCTCCGGCTCATATGCTGGAACCCATGCTGCTGCAGGCGGCCGCAGGCAGTGGGCTTTTCCGCAGCGTGAGTGCCGCGGGCAGCGGGACGGAGGCCGAATGGCGCCTGGATTCACACCTGCTGCATCTGCGCCAGGTATGCCGCCTCAACCCCAGTGAATTGCAGTTCGCCGTGCGCTTCACCCTGGTGGATGTGGCCAGTGCGCAGCAGATCGGCAGTCGCACAATCAGTTTGAGCGAGCCAATCAACGAACGGACGCCAGCCGCTGGCGTCGCTGCCGCAAACCGGGCAATACCAGAGCTGTTGGAGCAGGTTCGGCGTTTTCTGGATGAGCACGCCCGTGCTGGTTCCCGTTAGCACCTGGATCAGGCCTGCCAACTGATTGGCCGCTTCAGCGGTGCGTTATCGAAGATCACACCGTGTTGTGGGTCAAGTTGCAGGCGACCTTCGGCAAACCATTGGATCACCGCCGGATAGATGCGATGTTCCTGTGTGAGTACGCGTGCGGCCAGGGTCTGTTCTTCGTCTCCTTCGATAACAGGAACGGTGGCCTGGAGAACGACCGGGCCTCCGTCCAGTTCGTCGGTCACGAAGTGCACACTCGCACCGTGTACGATCTCGCCGGCATCCAGCGCGCGCCGATGCGTGTGCAATCCCTGAAATTTGGGTAACAGCGAGGGATGGATGTTGAGCAGGCGTCCGGCGTAGTGGCGGACGAAGTCCGGCGTGAGAATGCGCATGAAGCCGGCGAGGATCACCAGGTCCGGCTGGAAACGATCGATCAACTCGATCATCGACTGATCGAAAGACTCACGGCTCCCGAACGCTTTGTGGTCGAGCACCTCGGCGGGTATCCCGGCTTGGCGGGCACGCTCGAGACCGCGCACTTCGGGGCGATTGCTGATTACCGCTGTCACCTCGGCGTCGATGCTGCCACTGGCACAGCCATCGATAATCGCCTGCAGGTTGCTGCCGCTTCCGGAAATCAGGACAACCAGGCGCAGCTGCCTCCGCTCGCTCATCGGTAGCTGACGTAGGGCTCTTGCTGGTCCGAGGCTTCGATACTGCCGAGGCGGAAGACATTTTCGCCTTGTGCCTGCAGAATCGCGACAGCCTTGTCGGCAAGGGCCTCTGGCAGGCACACCACCATCCCTACGCCGCAATTGAAGGTGCGCAGCATTTCGGAATCCTCGATGCGCCCCTGCTGCTGCAGCCACTGGAATATCTCTGGCATCTCCCACGCCGAACGGTCGATGGCCGCCTGACTCTGTTGCGGAAGCACACGCGGCAGGTTCTCAGTCAGACCGCCGCCGGTGATGTGTGCCAGGGCGTGAACCTCGACTTCTTTCAGTAGGGCCAGCAGGGACTTGACATAAAGCCGCGTCGGAGCCAGCAACGCTTCGCCGAGCGTGGTGTTACCCATCGGAGACGACAGGTCAGCATCAGCGACCTCGATGACCTTGCGGACCAACGAGTACCCATTGGAGTGTGGCCCGGAGGAGGCCAGACCCAGCAGCACGTCACCGACCGCGACGCTGTCCGGCTGGAGGATTTCGTCCTTCTCCACGATCCCGACTGCAAAGCCGGCCAGGTCGTAGTCGTCTCCTTCGTACATACCGGGCATTTCAGCGGTCTCGCCACCGGTCAGAGCGCAACCCGAGAGTTCGCAGCCCTGGGCAATGCCGCTAACCACGGCCGTGGCTGTATCGAGATCCAGGTGGCCGGTGGCATAGTAATCGAGGAAGAACAGCGGTTCGGCGCCGGTGACCACAATGTCATTGACGCACATCGCCACCAGGTCAATGCCGATGGTGTCATGTTTGCCCAGCTGCAATGCGAGCTTGAGCTTGGTGCCCACGCCGTCGGTACCGGAGACCAGCACCGGTTTTTTGTAGCCCTCAGGGATTTCAAACAACGCACCAAAGCCGCCCAGGCCGGTCAGAACGCCGGGTCGGAAGGTGTTTTTGACAATCGGTTTGATACGTTCGATGAGGGCGTTGCCGGCGTCGATGTCGACGCCGGCCTGTGCATAGCTCAGGCCCTGCCCGCTGGAAGAGGTGTTGCTGTCGCTCAAGGGAAACTCCGAAAGCAGCGTTTGCGAAGGCGGCGATTTTACCCGTTTGCCCGGGGGACTGCATGCATGTGGTGAGTGAGAGAGGCCAAAGCGGTCTGTTACACTCCCGCAGCATGAAAATGATTACACGATTGCTGCTCATGTTGTTGCCCCTGGGCTGTCTGGGGACCGCCCAAGCTGAGCCTGCAGATCTTTATGCCGCAGAAGTCCGGGTGGCAGACGACACCCTGCAGGTGAGAAACCTGGCCTTTCAGAAGGCATTGCGCAAGGTGCTGGTGCGCCTGAGTGGCAGCGCTGACGTGGGGGGCAATCCCGCTGTCGATCCGTTGCTGGCACGTGCCCCCTCACTGGTGCAGCAGTTCCGCTATCGTGTGGACGAGGCGGCCTCATCCGCTCAGGATGAGCCGACGGGACGCTATCTCTGGGCACGGTTTGACAAGGCCAGCCTCGATCGCGCGATGCGTGAGGCGGGGATCCCGCTTTGGAGCGCGCGGCGCCCCCGGGTGTTGCTTTGGCTGGCCAGCGAAAGCAAGGGTGTGCGGCGCCTGGTCAGCCTGGAAAATGAACCCGCTGCGCGGGGTTTGCTGACGGGACGTGCGCGCGAGCGAGGTATGCCGTTGCAGTTGCCATTGATGGACCTGCTCGATCAGTCTGCATTGAGTGCCGCAGATCTTTGGGCTGGTTACGAGGCGGCGATCCGCGAAGCGTCCCAACGCTACCCTCACGATGTGATTCTCACCGGTCGCCTGCGCGATCTCGGTGGACGTTGGGAGGCGCAATGGACATTGCTGGATCGAGACAGCAGCGAGTCCTTCGAAGCCCGAAGCAGCACTCGCTCAGCGGCATTGCTCAGCGGGATAGACACTGTGCAGGATAAGCTGGCAGCGCGCTATGCGCCGTCCAGCAGCGCTGCTGGGGAGGGCTTCACCCGAGTGCGTGTTCGTGGAGTCGACTCCGTCGCGGCCTACGGGCGCCTGATTGCGATTGTCGGCGCGCAAGAGGACATAACCCGGGTCAACGTGCGGGGTGTCCAGGGTGGCGATCTTTATCTCGACCTGTGGGTGCGCGGTGGTCCGAATGCATTGACGCGCATGTTGTCGCTTGGAGGCGAGCTGTTCCTGGAGCCTTCCGCCGAGCCGGGAATACCTTCATGGCGGAGCGACCAGGATTCGCCGGCAGCTCCTGCTTCCAGGGTCTTGCCTGCTGACCTGACGTTCAGTTTCTTGCCGTCTGCGGTGACTGGGCGGTAAGACGCTGAGATGACTACGCCCCTGCGTCACCTGCCAAACATCATCAGCGGATTGCGCGTGGTGTTGGTTGGACCGATCATCTGGGCGCTGCTGAATCAGCGCTTCGAACTGGCGATCTGGCTGTTTCTGATCGCCGGTATTTCGGATGGTGTTGACGGTTTCCTGGCAAAGCGTTTTGGCTGGAGCAGCCGGCTTGGCGGCATTCTGGATGCACTGGCAGACAAATTTCTGCTGGTTTCAACCTTCGTCTGCCTATGGTGGCTGGGTGTGTTCCCTTGGTGGTTGGTGTTTTGGGTTTTTGCGCGGGACCTGCTGATCGTGGCCGGCGGTATCGTATACAACTCGCGTGTCGAGAAGGTCGATCCAGAGCCAAGCCTGATCAGCAAACTGAATACTGTCCTGCAGATAGTGTTGGCGGCCCTGGGTGTGGTGCACCTGGGCCTGTACACGGTTCCCGAATGGTTACTTCAGGGCCTGATGTATGCGGTCGTGCTGACGGTTTTCTTCAGTGGCGCCGGCTATGTGCGCGAGTGGAGTCGTCGAGCCGCAGCCGCGGGCATGGATCACGAGAAGCGCGACTAAAAGGCAATGTCAGTGGAAGAAGCAATGCCGGCTAAGAACGCCTGGTGGCTACTGTGGTTGGCCGCTTTTGCGTGGTTGTTGTACCTCCTCTCACCCATATTGACGCCGTTTGTCGTGGCCGCCTTGTTGGCCTACCTGGGCGACCCTCTGGTCGACTGGCTGGAAACCAAGAAATTGCCACGCACCGCAAGTGTGAGTGTGGTTTTCCTGGGGATCAGCCTGATGCTGCTCGCGTTGCTGCTGATCCTCGTGCCGCGCGTGGAGAGCCAGATTGCCAAGCTTCTGGTGAAACTTCCGCTTTACCTGGAGTGGGCGAGAGAAAATCTGTTGCCTTATCTGGCAACGATACTGCCTGAGGATGCATTGCGGCTCGACGCCCAGAAACTTCGTGAGGCCCTGGCGGAGCATTGGAGCAAGGCGGGTGGTGTGGCTGCGGTTGTGTGGTCTTCGATCAGTGCATCCGGAATGGCGTTGCTGGGTTGGCTGGCCAACCTCGTCCTAATCCCGGTGCTGACCTTTTATCTGTTGCGTGATTGGGACCATCTGGTCGCCGGTGCACAGGCGTTGTTGCCGCGGGGGAAGGCTGCGGTCTGGGTGCGTCTGGCCAGAGAGTCAGACGAGGTGCTTGGCGCTTTTCTGCGCGGCCAGGTACTGGTGATGTTTGCCCTGGGCGTCATCTACACCACGGGTTTGTGGCTGGTCGGTCTGGATTTCGCACTGCTGATCGGGATGTTCGCCGGGATTGTCAGTTTCGTGCCTTACCTGGGGCTGATCGTCGGTATTGTGATTGCCGGTATTGCGGCTGTTCTTCAGTTTCAGGGCATTGCCGAGTTGCCCGCCGTGGCCGCGGTGTTCATCGTGGGCCAGCTGCTCGAGGGCTCTGTGCTCACCCCCCGCCTGGTGGGTGATCGCATCGGTCTACACCCGGTTGCGGTGATTTTTGCGGTGATGGCCGGTGGTCAGCTCTATGGCTTCTTCGGCATTCTGCTGGCATTACCCGTCGCAGCCGTGGTGATGGTGTTGCTGCGCCACTTGTTGGGCACCTATCGTGCCAGCCTGCGTTACAAAGGCGCCGATGGCGAAACGGTGAAGGAGTAGCTGTTCTCCTGGCTGTCCTGGCAGGTGATGGTTTCTTCGGCGAGTTCACACCTCAGCTGATCGCCCTGACCGTTGACCTGCTCTTCCAGGGCTGTTCGTGCCTCAGTGTCGAGCGCGTGTTGCGGTGCGATGAAGCGCGTCTGGTACCTCAGGGTGAAACGGTTGTCTTGCGCGAGGTTCTCCAGGATGCTGGAGATGGCGTAGAAATAGGGTGTCTCATTCAAGTTCCCACGCAGGCGCTGGCTGAGACAGCTGATGGAACGCTCGTCGGCGGTGCACCCGGTGGAGCGTGAAGGCAGGTAGGAGGCGGGCGCACCATTTTCATACCATCGGGTCTGCAGAAGCCTTTGCACCAGTGCTTCGTTGACTGGCGTTGCCTGCCCGGCATCACTGATCGGCGCCGGTGGCTTTGATTTTGGCGTTGTCGGGTCCTTTAGCGTCGTGGTTTTCTGCGGTGGCTGCTTCGTCTCTTCCGGTTGCTGCGTTTTTTTAAGGTGGTCCTGCTCCTGCAGGCGCAGCAGGGTGTCTGACCAGCGCTGCGAGGTGATTTTGTCTCTGGGCACACCTTGTCCCAGCGCATACATTTTGGACAGGTAGGGAATGGCTTTGCGGCTTCCATTCTCGGCCGCCAGCAGGAACCAACGGTGAGCTTCGGTTTGGTTCTTGGCCAGGCCCCGTCCCCAGTAGTAGGCATAACCAACCTGATACGAGGCCTCGGGGTGGCCCTTTTGCGCGGCGGCAAGGTACCACTCGATGCCCTGTAGCCGGTCTCGCTTGACGCCAAGACCCAACTCGTAGAGCTGCCCGAGGGCGTACATGTCTTCGACCGATCCGGCTTTTGCTTTTTCCATGTGCTGTCTGGGATCGGCACTTGCTTGCGGCGACTGCAGCATTACCAGCGTCAAAACGAACAAGGCGACAAAGGGCGATTTCAAGGGGTTTTCTGTTTGCAGCATGCCGGCCTGGTCACCTCGTGCAGGGTGGTGATCTGTAGTTATGTCTTTCCACCCTAGGTAATCTGCCCGCAAATCGCAATTGGGGGCCAGCCTATTTCATGCGGGTGCGTACGAAGGGGATACTCAAGCGTCTTTGCTCGGCGAGCGAATCATGATCAAGCCGCTCGACCAGGCGACACAGGCTCCGGGTATCCCGGTCGTGACGCTCGACCAGGTAACGAGCCACCTCGTCCGGCATCTCCAGGCCGCGTCGTCTGGCTAGGTTGAGCAGCAGCTGTTGGCGTTGTGCGTCGTCGAGAGACCGCAGCCGATAGGTGACTCCCCAGCTGAGCCTGCTGCGCAGGTCGGCCAGTGCAAAGGGTTGCTGAGCTGCGGCACCGGAGGCGCTGAGCAGCAAACGGCAACCGGCCTCGCGGGCGCGATTGAACAGGTTGAACAGGGCCGTCTCCCAGGCATCTAATCCGGCCATGAGGTCGACATCATCGATAGCAACCAGGTCCAACTGTTCCAGCCCGTCGAGCACCTGGGGTGAGAGTCCGGCGATCTCGTGACATGGCAGATAGGCGACCTGCAGGCCTTCCTCCTGTGCGGCAGTGCATTGGCCGAGCAACAGGTGGGTGCGTCCGCTACCGGGTTGTCCATGCAGGTAGATCAGCTGCTCCCCTTCCGGTCGCCGCTGGTGTTGCAGGAGCTCTCTCAGGGTTGAGTCATCGCCAAAGACGAAATCGGCCAGTTGGGTGGGGGCCCGCAACTGCAGGGCCAGCGGTAGCTGAAGACTCATGATTCAGCGTTGGCATCGGCACGCCAGCGGATGAAGAAACTGCCAAAGATCATGCTGACAACAGCCAGCACTGTCTCCAGTGCGCCCCAGTGCCAGTGAGCTGGATCGGCCCACCAGACCTGGCCACCATGCAGGACATAAAGGAGGCAGATCAGCGAGCCCCACAGGATGGACCGGTCACGCCCATGCAGAATTCCACGCAGAGGCAAAAGCAAGGGTGCGTAGAACAGCAGGCTGAGGGAAATCTGCTGCCTGGGAATATCCCCAAGCACAATGGCCCACGCCATGCCGAAGGCAATCAGGCCAAGATAGCTGCCGAGCGACAGACTACGGGCGACAGCAACTTTGTTCATTTTTTCAGGCAGCGCGCAGTTTCGGCGAGGCGCCTGCCGAGTGCCTGGCAGAGGTTCTTTTCCGCGTCGCTGAGGGGCCGCTTACTGTCTGAGCCGGCAAGATGGGACGGACCATAAGGCGTACCGCCATCGCTTGTATTGAGCAGGTCCGGCTCACTGTAGGGTAGGCCGCAGATCAGCATGCCGTGATGCATCAGCGGCAGCATCATCGACATCAGCGTGGTCTCTTGTCCCCCGTGCAGGCTGCCGGTGGAGGTGAACACGCCGCCCGGTTTGCCGTTCAGAGCGCCACTCAGCCACAGCGGGGACGTACCATCCAGAAAGTACTTCATCGGTGCAGCCATGTTGCCGAAACGTGTGGGACTGCCCAGGGCCAATGCGGCACAGTCACGCAGGTCATCGTTACTCGCATAGGGGGCGCCGCTTTCCGGTACCGGCGGTTCAGTGGCCTCGTGGTTGGCTGATACGGCTGGCACCGTACGCAGGCGTGCCTCCAAACCGGCGGCCTCAACGCCGCGTGCGACCTGTTGGGCCATCTGCGCGGTGGCGCCGGAGCGGCTGTAGTAGAGAATCAGAACGTAGTCCATCAGAGAATGTCCAGAACCTGCTCGGGCGGGCGCCCGATAGCTGCCTTGTTGCCCTTGATGACGATAGGGCGCTCAATCAGCTTTGGATTGGCAACCATCAGATCGATCAGCTCGGCATCGCTCAGTTCCGGGTTGTCAGCGCCACATGCCTTGTATTCGGCTTCCTTCTTGCGGATCAGGTCACGGGGTTGCATGCCGAGCATCTTGAGAACCTCTGCCAGCTCTGTAGAGTTCGGTGGCGTCTTGAGGTATTCGACGACTTCCGGTTCGATGGCGTTGTCATTGAGCAGTTGCAGTGTCTGACGTGATTTGCTGCAGCGCGGGTTGTGAAAAATTTTGATCGACATGGTTTGCCTATCGCTTGGTCAACAGGAGCGCTATGGTATCACTTAAGTCTTCTAAATCAGCTCGAGTATGGACGTAGCCAGACATCAGAAATCCGGAGAGTCATTGAGCGTTTTTCTTGCGCACATCGTTGCCTTTGTTCGATTGACGGTCAAAGAGTTCAGCCATCACCAGGGGCCGCAGAATGCGGCAGCACTCACCTTCAACACGCTGTTGTCATTGGTGCCTCTGATGGCGGTGTCTTTGGCGGTTTTTTATGCGTTTCCGGTGGCAGACCGGGTGCAGGAGACCATCCAGAATTTTCTATTCCAGAATTTCGTGCCCGCTTCCGGGGAAGTGTTGCAGACGTATCTGCAGGCTTTCAGTGACAAGGCCTCTCGGCTCAGTGGAGCAGGTTTCGCGTTTCTGATTCTGGTAGCGCTGCTGATGATGGGAAATATCGATCGGGCGCTGAATACAATCTGGGAAGTGCGCCGGAAACGTCGCCCTCTGAGCCAATTTTTGACTTATTGGGCTGTGTTGACGCTGGGTCCGGTACTGATTGGTGTCAGCGTTCTGGCTACCTCTTATCTGATTTCGCTGCCGTTTCTGTCTGAAGCTGCTGCCAGCGGGGTGGGGCGACGCCTGCTTGGCTTGGCCCCGGTGGTGGCTTCCATGCTGGCGTTCAGTCTGATGTACGCTGTCATTCCCAATGTTCGTGTTCGTCTGGTACACGCCCTGGTCGGTGGCTTGGTGGCAGCGCTTCTGTTTGAAGCCGCAAAACGCGGGTTTGGTTACTACGTCACGACTTTCCCGACTTACGAAGCGATCTACGGAGCCATGGCGACCATTCCGATTTTTCTGGTTTGGGTCCACCTCTCCTGGATGATCGTATTGCTGGGCGCTGAGGTGGCGCATTGCCTGCGCATCTTCAGCTGGCGGGCGGAAAACCCGCGCGGTCAAACGTTGGGGCTTACCGATGCCCTGCGCGTGCTGCTGTTGCTTGATGAGGCCGCGGCCGCGGGCAAGGCACTCTCAGAGCGGGAGTTGGCGAACACTCAGGCGGGCTGGCGCGAGGATCATATCGAGATGCTTTTGGCGCGCATGCTTGAGTTGCACTGGGTGCACCGGACCAGCGAGGGTAAATGGTCGCTGGCTCGCCGGCTGGCTGATCTGAGCATCCACGAGGTCATGCTGCGCGGTGGATTCTCACTGCCGGCTGGCGATGCGTCATCCTGGCCACTGCCGGAGGATCTGGTAGAGCAACTGCTCAGGGCCAACAAGCAGGTGGCGGGGGCTTTGGAAGTCCCTCTGGAACAGTTTCGGCTCAGTCGCGCTGAAACGGCAGATCTGCCGGTTCGTGACAATGCACTCAGGCAAGAGTGACACGAATCAGGTCCGTGCTGCCCGTTTCCAGCAGTTCCTCGAAAATAACGGTGAAATCCCGCTCATGGCTTTTGAGTGACTGTTCGCCGGGACCGCTATAGGTGCCGGCCGGTGCGATCACCTGCAACAGGTGGTTTTCCCGGTCATCGTGGAATAGCGCCTGTTTCTGGTCCAGACCGAAAGTCACCGGGATCACGCTGCCATGCAGTTTCTCGAGGCCGATCTCGGTGCCCTCGTCATCGAACTTCAGGCGCCGTCGTACGCGGCCGACGATGGGTTTCCCTGGTGTGCCTGCCCCGGGTTTGTCAGCTTCCAGCAGCACCCAGGAGCCAACCGACGGTGCCAGGTTGTCGGATGACAACATGAACCCGACGCCGTTGATCGAATAGTCCAGTTGTCTGCAAGGTGTGCCGAACTCCGCCGACTGGGATGAGCGACCATCATCCAGAACGATGCCTGTGCTTGTCCCGGCATGCTGGGCAGATGGGTGTTGAGCCCCCACTTGCACCTCCGTCAGGCGCTTGTGGATCTTTCCCAACCCATGCTCGAACCGGTAGCCGGCATCGTGCTTGTGTCGCGGATGGCGCCGTGCCTCACGTCCTTTGGGTTTCAGGGCCAGGTCACGCAGGCTGCCTATCAGCCACTGTGCCAGGTGAGCCTCACCGCCGGGTATGCCCTGACGGTCATATTGAAGGAAGAAATCATCCAGCTGCAGGTATTGCTCATTGGATTCCGGTTGAGCGTGCAGGCGCGCGTAACGCAACGGCGGCAGACGTCCGCTCATGTCCACAGCGATGCGATAATTGGCCTCGCCGGTCGTACTGATCCGCAGGTGCTCTGCGGCCTTGCCCAGGCTCTTGATCAGTTGTGCGACCTGCGTTGCCGTAAGACGGTAAGGGTCACAAAGGAGCATGACCAGGGTGCTGAAAAAAACACCATGGCTGGTTCTGGCATCCTCCTGTAAACCTAGCTTGCCAGTATGCTGGATGCCGTTGCTGTCATAGAGATCGCCGATCGCATACAACTGCAGAACCTGCCGCCAGATAGACGGCCGCACCAAGTTGTATTGCAGCAGATCCCAATGCAGCAATCTGCACAGGGGTAGCATCGCATGGTACACATGATCGGCTTCCGGAGGCTTGCCCGCGGTGATGCGTTCGTTGATGAGGCGCATGTGCCCACAGGCGATTTCGAGCATCAGCTGAGACACGATCACGCGCAGTGGCTCAGGAACGGTGAGACTGTGGCCCGCGCCGATCAGGGACATCCAAACCGAGTTCTGAAGGTTTTGCAGGGCAGGGTGATACAGGCTCAACAGTTCGGCGAAGTTGGAACCGATTCTGGGATCACGCACAAGTAGTTTGAGTTGGCGGTGCAATTGCTCTGCCTGCTGCAGCGTGTCTGTCACCGGCAGGCCATCCAGCCAGTTCCTCAATTCGCGAGGTCTGACGATGGTTTCAGGATGCCTGGCGATTGATGGCGGCGGAACCACCAGCTGGGGGCTGGGGTTGTTGGTCAGCCCTTCGGAGGACATGCCAGTTTCCTTTCAATGTCGCCCATGGACGCAGTATAGTCGGCCACTTGTTGAAGACTCTGGTTACTTGGGGAATGAAACCCCGGTGTCAGGCGTCTAAGCCTGAATAACAACGTTACTGGTTAAAAGGTGATTATGCGTTACCTGCGATACATGATTCTAGGCCTGTGTGTGGTTCTTCTTGCGGCCCAACAGGCCCAGGCGGGTGAGCGGGTGGATTTTGCCCTGCCGGACATGCAGGGCAAGCAACACCATCTGTCGGATTACCGCGGCAAATGGGTGCTGGTGAATTACTGGGCAACCTGGTGTCCGCCATGTCGCAAGGAACTGCCGGAGCTGGAGGTGTTCCATAATGGTTCGGAAGGCCGCGCGGTGGTTCTCGGGGTCAACATGGAAGACATCGCGCTGGGTCCTTTGCAGGAATTTGTAGCAGAGCAGTTCCTGTCGTTCCCAATTCTGTTGGCCGGGCCCATGCCAGGGCGTGACGAGCGGGTGGGTCCAATCCCGGGTCTGCCGACTTCCTACCTGATCTCTCCACAAGGTGAGGTAGTGGCGCGTCAGACCGGTCCGGTCACGGCTGAAGCGATCCGCAAGTTTATCGAGTCGTATGAAAGCAAGAAGTCCAGCTGATGCTGCACGGGGGAAAACGATGAAGAAGGTTGTTTGGTGGTTCTGTCTGGTGTTGCTTAGTTTCGGTGATGCCTTTGCCTCAGATAGTGTGACGCGTGATGCCCAGCAGTACTTCTTTAATGAATCTTTCTGGGATTTGCCTGAAGAGCTGGAGACCGCACGTGCGGAAGGCAAGCAGGGTATTCTGATCATGTTCGAGATGGATGAGTGCCCTTTCTGTCACCGGATGAAAAACACCATACTCAATCAGCCCGATGTGCAGGATTTCTTCAGGGAACGCTTCCAGATACTCGCGATCGACATCGAGGGCGATGTGGAGATGGTGAATTTCCGTGGCGAAGACACCATCATGAAAGATTTTGCGTTTAAGGAGTACCGCGTGCGCGCCACGCCGGTATTTGCTTTTTTTGATCTTGATGGCAAATACATTAAGCGCGCACGCTTCACCGGAGCCGCGAGCAGCAAAGAAGAATTCCTGCTGCTGGGCCGATATGTGGCCGAAAAAGCTTATGAGGCGGAATCGTTCACCCGTTACAAGCGCTCAAATCCTCAAGCCCGGTAAAGCCTCCACGCCTTATGATTCAATTCGTCGTTGTGCTTTGCGTATTTGCGGCTGGCAATGCCCTGGCTGAACAGGCGCAAACCATCTCAGCCGAACCGCTTCCGGAACCGATGACGCTGTCCGACGCGCTGCGTCTGAGTCGAGCGGAGGTACCAGAACTGCTTAGAGCCGAAGCCGGCCGCCAGGCTGCCGAGGCAGAAAAGCTCTCAGCTGATGCATTGACCGGCGTTCGCCTGACTGCGAGTGCAAGAGCCCGGGTGGTCGAGCCCTCCTACAAGTCCGACGATGATGATCCGAACGACAGCCGGGCCGTGCTGTCGCTGCGAAAGCGCCTGTTTGATTTTGGTTATAGCGATTCCCTGCGAGGTTCCGCAGAGCGCGTCATCGAGGCAGGGCAGTGGCATTATCAGCTGGCGCGGCAGCAGGCGCATCTGGCGGTGATGCGCGCGTTTTTCGACGTGCTGTTGGCGGATCTAGAATACGCGCGCGACAACGAGGCGATGTCGATTGCCTTTATCGCGGCAGATCGCGCACGAGATCGCAATGAACTGGGACAAATGTCGGATGTGGAGATGCTGCAGTTGGAGGCTGACTACCAACAGGTCCGACGAAGCCAGCATGCCAGTTCCAGTCGTCAGCTGTTGAGCAGGTCACAGCTGGCGCTGGCGATGGGCAGGCCGGGTGAACTGGTTTCAGACCTGATCACTCCGCAGATTGAACTCCTGGAGGGTGACCCGGAAGACTTCGAGGCCTTCTGGCAACAAGTCCTGGAGCGCCATCCTGAGCTGCGCGCCCTGCGTGCAGCCAAGCAGTCGGCCAGGCAGAAACTGGCCGCGGCACGCGCGGCTAACGGCCCCGTGCTGAGCGCTGAGCTGGACGCTTCCGTGTACAACCGAAACACCTCTTCCACGCATCCCCTGGCGGCTGGGCTGGTGCTCGAGATGCCGTTGCTGGATGGCGGTCGACGCGACGCCGGCATTGTGCGCGCTCAGGCTGCGGTCGGTGAAGCCGAGGCCGCGTTGCGCGAGGCACAGCTGCGGCTGAACCAGGAAGCCCGTGAGTTGTGGGCGGCCCGAAGCATACTGCGCACCGATATACAGGCTTTTCAGTCGATGCAGGAATATCGTGATCTCTATCTCGACCGCAGCCGTGCTTTGTATGAACTCGAAGTGAAAGCCGATCTGGGTGATGCCATGACACAGATTTCCGAGGTGCGGTTGAAATTATCCGGAGCGCTGTTCGATTGGGCGATGAATGAGGCCCGAATCAAGGCCATGACAGGCCAACTGCTGGAGAGAATGCAATGAATTTGTTTAGGCAGAAGACCCCGCAGCTGGTGGCAATGTTGTGGTTGTTCAGCGGGGTGCTTCACGCGGGCGAGTTACCCGGTAAGCTGGCATGGGGCGAACGCCTGAGCATGGGTATGTTGGTGTCCGGGGTCGTGTCCGAAGTGCCTGTACAGGCCGGGCAACGGGTCAAGAAAGGCGATCTGCTGGTTGGCCTCGATGCGCGGGGTTTCCGTGCCGAGCTGCAGGGCGTGCGCGCGGAATCCTCGCGCGCACAGACACTGCTGGAAGAGGCTCAGCGCGAAGATGAGCGTGCGGCGGAGCTATACGATCGCACCCTGCTCTCTGAACACGAGCGCACTGCCGCGACGATTGGACTGCGCGAGGCGCAGGCAGCTGCCGCGCGGGCACGGGCCAACGAGGTCAATGCGCGCCTGGATCTGGAACGCAGCCGTTTGTCGGCACCCTTCGATGGGCTGGTTCTGGCGGTGCATGCGGCGCCAGGGCAGGCGGTGGTCAGTAGGTTCCAGACGAGCCCCCTGGTCGAACTGGCCGGTGATTTACGCATGGTCTTGCTGAGCAGTGCCGATATGGCCACTGCACGTGCAGCTGCTGCTGCCGATGCCACCGTCGACGTGGCCGGACAGCAGCTCAAGGCAGACGCTGTGGAAATTGGTTTCGAACCCGTTGGCAGCGAGCAGGCCCGTCCGCGTTACGCACTCAAGGTATATTTCAACCGTCCCGACGACCTGGAGCTGCGGGCCGGCGAACCGGCGCGCCTGATCTGGTGATGGCTACTTATAACCACCGGAAGCGATATTGAGGCCCTCGGGTATCTGCGAAGCACGCAGCACCTGGGTATGTATGGTGCCATCCGGCGTCAGGGCGAGCAGGCGGAAACCGGGCGGCAGTTCGTCGATGGCAAAGTCGTCGCTGTTGCTGGAGAACTGTACGCAGGTCGAAGGAGAAGCCATCAGGCGTACATGATTGTGCACGCCGTCGTAGCGTTGGTGTACATGCCCCCAAAGAACGCCGCGGACCGCCGGGGCCTGCTCGATGATTTCCATGAATTCCTCTGGGTTGTCCAGCCCCATGGTGTCTATCCAGTGACTGCCTACCGGCACAGGTTGGTGGTGCAGGCAAACGAGGGTGGGGCGTTCCGGTTCGTGCAGGGCCTCGCGCAGGCACTGCAGTTCACTCTCGCGCAGGTGACCACCCACCTCTCCTGGTATCACCGAGTCGAGCATCACGAAGCGCCATGCGCCGATGTCTTGCACCTGCGGCGTGGAGACATTGCCCAGCGATAAATGTTGCCTCATCACAGGAGGATCATCATGATTTCCCGGCAGGCACAGTACCGGGCGTTCGAAATGATTCAGCAGTTTCGCCAAGCCCCGGTAGCCGGTTGGGCTGGCATCATGTACGAGGTCGCCGGTAGCAAGCACCAGGTCGGGTTCCCAGGCGGCGTCCCTGAAAGCATCGATAACGGCGTGAAAACTGTCAAGCGTGTTCACGCCAAGCAACGTCGCGCCCGGTTCAGCGTACAGATGCGTGTCCGTTATCTGCAGAACACGCAGGGTATCGATTGGTAGCTGCAGGTGACGGATGTCCTGTTCGTCACCATCGGGTGCGCGGTTCATGATGCTAACGGGCGGTCCCGTTTCGACTCTCCTGACTGGTTATCCAAGGTATAGTAGCCGATAGCTGCGCGGCGACAAACCGAAGCCGTCGTCATTTTGTGAGCTTGTTCCGGCGCTTATGACACTCAATGAACTGAAATACATCGTGGCGGTCGCGCGCGAAAGGCATTTTGGCCGGGCCGCGGAGGCTTGCTTTATCAGCCAGCCGACCCTCAGCGTTGCGGTCAAAAAGCTCGAAGAAGAACTCGGTGTCAGCCTGTTTGAGCGGCGCAAGGGTGAGGTGAGCGTTACCGCTATCGGCGAACAGGTCATCAGCCAGGCCCAGCGTGTCTTGGAAGAGGCCGGGGTGATCAAACAGATCGCCGAGCAGGGCCAGGATCAGCTGGCTTCGCCATTGCGCTTAGGCGCGATTTACACCATCGGCCCCTACCTTCTCCCGCACATGATCCCGGAGCTTGCCGAGCGGGCGCCGCAGATGCCGCTGGTGGTGGAGGAAAACTTCACCTCCGTGCTGACCGAAAAGCTCAAGCAGGGCGATCTGGATGTCATCCTGATTTCCTACCCGTTTGAGGAGCCGGGCATCCGGACCATGCCTCTTTACGAGGAACCCTTTGTGCTGTTGTTGCCCAGCTCACATCCCCTCAACCAGAGCAACAGGGTGGATGTGGATGACCTCAACCATGAGGACGTGCTGTTGCTGGGCGCCGGACATTGTTTCCGAGACCAGGTCCTGGAGATGTGTCCGGACTGCGCACATCGCAGCAGCGACGGAAGGGGTCGGCAGACACTCGAGGGCAGTTCACTTGAAACAATCCGCTACATGGTGGCCGGTGGTCTCGGGGTGACGGTTTTGCCCTGTACGGCTGCCGGTGCGGAACGGTTTTCAGAGCGCCTGCTGGAGGTACGGCGCTTTGCCGGGCAAACCCCCAGCCGTGTGGTTGCCTTGGCTTGGCGCAAGAGTTTTCCACGTCCCGAGGCGATCAACGTCATCCGAGAGGCAGTCCTGGGCGGGCTACTCAGTTGCGTCAAACCGATGCAATGATTTTCGGTAAATAAGAATTGTTATCGATTGGTTTTTGGTAATAGTTTTATTCTATGGAGGGTATTGCCAGAAACAATTTCCCCCGCGTTTTTTGTCTGCCTATATTTGCTTCCGCTAGCCGCCGGATTTGACCGGCATTTGTACAACCCTCGGAGGAAATTCCATGTCATTGAAAGGTTCCAAGACCGAACAACACCTGAAAGACGCTTTTGCAGGCGAATCCCAGGCCAACCGTCGTTACCTGTACTTCGCTGCCAAGGCTGACGTTGAAGGCTACAACGACGTAGCTGCCGTGTTCCGTTCCACCGCTGAAGGTGAAACCGGCCACGCCCACGGTCACCTGGAATACCTGGAACAGTGCGGCGACCCGGCCACCGGCCTGCCGTTCGGTGGCACCGCCGACAACCTGAAGACCGCGATTGCTGGCGAGACCCACGAGTACACCGATATGTACCCGGGCATGGCCAAGGACGCGCGTGAAGAAGGTCACGACGAAATCGCCGATTGGTTCGAGACCCTGGCCAAGGCCGAGCGTTCTCACGCCAACCGTTTCCAGAAGGCCCTGGACGCCCTGGACGACTGAGACCTGATGGTCTTGAAAAAGGGGCCGTAAGGCCCCTTTTTTCCTAAGAAGAATTTCTACAGGAGACACACAGCAATGGCTGGAGCACGAGAAGGTAGTCTGGAAGCACCCACGCGTCACCCGATCGATTGGAAGAATCCGGAGTACTACGACGAGGGCAAGCTGTTTGCCGAGCTCGAGCGCGTCTTTGACATTTGTCACGGATGCCGCCGCTGCGTCAGCCTGTGTCAGTCCTTCCCCGTACTGTTCGACCTGGTGGATGAATCAGACACCATGGAGGTCGATGGTGTAGCGAAAGAGGACTACTGGAAGGTCGTAGACCAGTGCTACCTGTGCGATCTGTGTTTCCTGACCAAGTGCCCCTACGTGCCGCCACATGAGTGGGATCTGGATTTTCCCCACCTGATGCTGCAGGCCAAGGCGGTCAAATACCAGAAGGAAGGTGCCTCCTTCCGCGACAAAACTCTGACCAACACGGATATGCTCGGCAAGTTCGCCGGCTTCCCGATCATGGCCGGAGTGGTCAACTCGATGAATAAGAACAGCGCCTTCCGCGGTGTGCTGGAGAGCAGTTTCGGGGTGCACAAGGATGCCGTGCTGCCCAAGTTCCACAGCAAGTCACTGCGGAGCCGCGTAAGCCCGGAGGATGGTGCCGGTGCCGAAGCTGCCGGCCCGACCACCGGCAAAGTGGCCTTGTTTGCCACCTGCTACGGCAACAAGAACGATCCGCAAACCGGCGAGGACCTGGTCGCCGTGCTGCGTCACAACAAGATTCCGGTCACCCTGTCCGACAAGGAGAAGTGTTGTGGCATGCCCAAGCTGGAGTTGGGTGACCTCGAAGCCGTTGCCAAGGCCAAGGAGGTCAACATCCCGGCACTGGTCAAGCTTGTGGACGAAGGCTGGGACATCATTGCCCCGGTACCGTCCTGTGTGCTGATGTTCAAGCAGGAACTGCCTCTCATGTTCCCGGACGATCCGGACGTGGCCAAGGTCCGAGATGCCATGTACGACCCGTTCGAATACCTGATGCTCCGTCACAAGTACGGCAAGCTGAACACCGAGTTCAAGGGCGAACTTGGAAAGGTTGCCTACCACGCGGCCTGCCACCAGCGCGTGCAGCGGATCGGCCCGAAAACCCGCGAATTCCTGGAACTGATTCCGGGCACCGAGATTGAAAGTATCGAGCGTTGCTCTGGTCATGACGGCACCTATGCAGTCAAGAAAGAATTCCACGAACTGTCGATGAAGATTGCCCGACCGGTGGTCAACAAGGTCAAACAAGGTACTCCAGCACATTACAGCAGTGACTGCGCCATGGCCGGCCACCAGATCGCCAATGGCCTGAGTGACGGCAGCGAGCCGGAGCACCCGATAACCCTGGCGCGCATCGCCTACGGGATCTGAACAGACGAACAAACAGCAGGAGAAGGCCGATGAGTAAACTGTCCCGCGAAGATTTGTACAGCCTGGAGAAGTACGCTGAAGTCCGCCCCGAGTATCGCTCACGGGTGATGGCGCACAAAAAGAACCGACGTCTGCCGATTGGCCCGAACGCCAACCTTTACTTTGAAGACGCGTTGACCATGCAGTACCAGATCCAGGAGATGCTGCGCATCGAGAAGATCTTCGAGGCGGCGGGCATCCAGGAAGAGTTGGATGCTTACAACCCGTTGATTCCGGATGGGTCCAACTGGAAGGCAACGTTCATGATGGAATATTCGGACCCGGAGGAGCGCAAGGAACAGCTCAGCAAGCTGATAGGTGTCGAAAAGCAGGTCTGGGTACAGGTGGCGGATTTCGCACGCGTCTCGCCGGTCGCTAACGAGGACCTGGATCGCGAGACCGAGGAAAAGACCTCTTCTGTGCACTTCATGCGGTTCGAACTGACGCCGGAGATGGCGGCGGCAGTGAAAGGGGGAGCCTCGGTAAGCATGGGTATCGACCATCCGAACTACATGCATTCAGTTGAGCCGATTCCTCAGAACGTGCGTGACTCGCTGGCGGAAGATCTCGCCTGATCGCGAATTGCAGCAGCAAAAAAAGCGGGCCTGGCTGGCCCGCTTTTTTATTGCTCAATCGTCGCCACTGATGATGATCTTGGTGAAGCCCAAGGCTTCGTACTGGTGGATCTGGGCGGGGCCGCTGGGAGAGACATCGACATAATCTGGGAAGTCTTCCGGGGTTACCCCATACCAGCCAGCATGGGCTCCGCACACATGCACGGGCACTGAACCATCGACCAGAGACTGAACCCCAGCGTGTATCGTGGCGTATTCCTCGCGGTACTTGCGCTGCAGCGCGAATTGCTCGCCACCGTGGCTGACGATCGCCACATCGATATCAGGGTAGCGGGCACGAAGTCGTTCGATGGTGTCGTTTAGCCGGGGTAACAGTGTTGCGAGGGCGTTTTCACTACCTTCCACGATTTCGAAGACGATCCCGTCCGGCGGATTGTCTGCGGCAAGCAGTTGTTCGACTTGCGGATTGGCAAAAACTGGCAGTGCAACAAGCGGCGCCAGCAGCCAAATGAGCGATCTAAAAACCTTCGGTCGACGTGAACAGACCGACGCGCAAGTCACTTGCCGTGTAAATTTCGCGACCATCCACTTCCATCCTTCCATCAGCAATACCCAG
>JAAUXZ010131654.1_pt1 | contig 41373 bp, 63 predicted proteins | sample 7278131 | NCBI WGS metagenome assembly JAAUXZ01 (sample SAMN14350119, study PRJNA611818) | marine sediment metagenome | isolation source: surface marine sediment (3m) | place: French Polynesia: Moorea | collected 2018-08 | reverse complement strand
GTCGCCCCATCGATCCTCAGAAAACTGCCCGCCCCTCCCCTTCACCACGTCCTCCGGTACACAGCTTGCCGCTCCTCAATCCCCTTCGCCCGATGCGCAGCGGTGCATAGTCCTTGCCCGTTGGTCGGCTCAAGCGCCAGTGCGGGATAGAGCGACAGCGGCTTCACGTGGTCGGCTACCGTTGCCGGCGCCAAGCACCGTCGCGAGCCTGCGGGGATGTTGCCGGTCAAGTGCTGTCCGGTCTCGGCGTCGATGGGCCAATGACAAATCGGGTCCGCCGCGAGGACCAGCTTGCGCCACCGCCGATGACTCGCGCCATACCCGCGATCGGTGGCGTTGCCTCGGTCTCGCTCATGCTGTCGGGCATGATGCTCGCAGTGTCGACCAGTCACGAGCTCCGTACACCCGCCGTAGCTACAAGGGTGTGGGGACTCGGTGGGCATGGGGTCAGGATAGCACAGCGGGTTCCCGTCGTAGTCGAGCTCGTGATCGCTGAGGGCGTTACGGGGCCATTCGTCAGGCATTGAAAACCTTGTCATAGGTCTCGCGGTCAGGCCGGCAGTGCTGGTGCCCGTTGTCCTGGGCGGTGCGGTAGAGGCGCCTTGCGTTGTCAGCCGGTGCCTTGGTCCAGCGCAGGAAGGAGTCGCAGGCCCAGTGCTCGACGGCACACTGCGCGTTAAATGGGCAGCCTTTGCAGAAGTCTACGGGTACGACCCATCGGACGGGCTCTCTGGCGGGCTCAATCATCCCTTGTGCATCTCCCTTCTCCACCCGCACCGCTGCCCATTCGGCAGCCGTCGCCGGCAGAACGTTGATTCGTCGTCTAGCAGTGTGGGCTCTCCGTCGAATCCCTGGCACCAGAGCCTATGAGTGCTCTCATTGCTTCGCCGCGTAGTCGTAGCCACAGGTCGGCGTGGTTTTCCCATAAGCCAAGGCCTTCTAGGTTCTCTCGGATGTTGTCGAATTGGCGAAGCAAGTCGGCTAGCAGCTTTTCGTTTCGCGCCCCGTTACTCTGAGTGGGTAGGCCGGCGGTGCTCGGCTGGTTGGTCATTCCCACCCTACGTGGCCAGTAATGGCTAGCGCGACGATTAGGGCTGCAATCTCTAGCGTGGTCGGTTCTCGCTCGGCCATCAGGTAGCAGCCACCTGCGATCCCAACCGCGAAGAAAGCGCGACCGCACGCGCGAAGAACCGCGCCGCCCCTCATCGGTTACCCCACATGGTTTCTGTTGCCCACTCTACGAACCGTTCTAGCCTCTCGGTTTCGTAGTCGGTGCACTGGTCGATCATGTTGTCCACCTCGGTCTTCGGGAACATCAGTCCGGTATCGCTTTCGAACTGCTTTCGGATCTCAGGCTGCGAAACCGCGAATAGCAGGAAGTCTCCCCACGCTTGGATCATGATCGGTTCGGTCTCTGGACAGCCCTTAATCACCCTCAACTCCCTCCAACCCGCCGCACCCGCTGCACCGCACGGAGGCGGGTGCCCCGTTACTCTGAGTGAGTAGGCCGGCGGTGCTCGGCTGGTTGGTCATGCGTCAGGGTGCTCGGTTAGGTCGATCGGCTCCAATCCCCAGAACCGAGGCGTCACACGAGCTTTCTCGAACAGCTCGACTGCAAGGTCTTTCCTGCGTCGGCGGTGGCGCCATCGTCCTCCGACAACGGACTGAGCGATTTTACGAGCCGCTACCATCTGCTTTCGCTCCTCGGCTTCGACTTGCGGGGTGCGGGGGCGTACAGCGTGAACTAGCGCCATCGCGCGCTCTTGGTCGATCGCTGTCTGGTGTGCTTCGCGTAGCACTCGGCACACATAGGCCGCCGTCCCCTCGCCCGGTTGGCGCTCCCAGAGCCAGTCGCCTTCCTGGGTCATCGGCTAGCCCTCTCCTGGCTGTCGCTCATAGCCACCTCCGCTCAAGTGTCTCACGAGAATCTTCTCTAGCTCTCGAATGCGGCGTTCCGGCGTCTTCGGGTCGCAATACTCGCGCATCATGGTCTGGATCTGCTCGGTGGTGTAGTCGGGCTCAGGCAAACCGCTGGTCCTTTCCGTTTCGCTTGATCCGAGCTCCCGACAGGATGCGGCTGGCAAGTCTGGGATCAATGGCATTCAACTGGCTTGGGCTCAGGTTGGTGGTGATGATCGTCGGCAACAGGTGGTTGTATCGGTGGCGCAGAATGAAGCTCACCCGGTCGAGCGTAAACTCGGTCGGGCGCTCGACGCCGAAGTCGTCAAAAACCAAGAGCTCCGCACGAAGCAGGGCAGCCAACCGGGCATTCGGGTCCCGGGCCGACGGCTTGAGGGACTCGACCGCTTCTTGCACGTCGGCAAACAGCCCCCCGGTGCGCGTCTCGGTCCCGCGGTAGTTCCCGAATTCGCCAGAATCCCGCACCCGGTGCTGATAGCTGCCGGGGCGTAAACCGCTCTCAAGGCGCTCGGCCAGCAGGGAGACGGCCACGTGGGTCTTCCCGGTTCCGACCGGGCCGCTGACGGTCAGGATCTCGAAAGTCTCGGGCACCTCGGGGCGATCGCCTCGCCAATGCTCCCAGGTGAAGGGCAGCATCCGAGGCGGGACACCCGCGGCAGCCAGGGCGTCACTCATTGTCCATCGCCTCGAAGAAGGCTACCCGGTCTGGGGTGGTGCCGATGGGTAGTTCGGGAGTTTTGGTCTTCCCGTTCGGGACTGCGCCCCCGTTCCGCAACGCCGATTGCATAACCTGAAGCACGTAGCCGTACCCTTGTGCTGGATAGTGGTCGACGCAGGCCTTTAGTGCCTCGATGCAGGCGTCGTCTCCCTGCCTTTCCCACTGCTTCAAGAGCTTCGCGGCCCTCGGCGGCGGGCAAGACGGGAGGACTTCTAGAACTCGCTCTACCCGCCTTTGTTGCAAAGTCGGCGTCCTCGCCGCCTTCTTCTTAGAAGGCGTCTTCTTCTTTGTAGCAGAGGGAGATGAAGAGGGAGATGAAGATGAAGAGCTATCGTTTGCCAATGGCACAGCGATGGCACTGCCATCTAAGTCTTTCTCCCACCTGACCTTAGCGCCCCGCTTTCCGGCCTCCGATTTCGCCTTTTTTCTGGCTACCTGCCGTGCGCGCTCTTTTCGGAGGCGCGGATTGTAGAGCGCCCCGTGGCCGTTCTCGCGAAAGCAGGGCGCCACGCCGGGCCAGATTTCAGACTCGAATCTAGCCAGATCGGAGTGGCAGAGGCGGGCTAGGAGAATCGGGTCGGACGGGATACTCCCTTCAAGCCAATTGTGGCACAGCAGAAGCGTGTAGGCCCCGACTTGGTCGAGGCTCATGAGCGCCACCTTGCTATCTGAGAGGAAGTCCTTTGGGTAGAACTGGAATGCGGGAGGTTTTTCTGTCGCCAAGCCTGCTCCGATCTTCGCATCAGTCGCCAAGCGGTCAAAGAAAAAGAGTGGCCGGGGAGGCGGCTTGGCGAGTTACCCCGCCCGGCCTGTTCGCGGGCCGCGCTAGCCCGCTCTCGAAGCCTATCACAAGGCCACCTTACCCTGTCGGTCTAGTAGCCATACTTCGTAGCGGTGTTCCTTCTACTCCACCAGCCCGACAGTTGCGCGCACCCTTATGCCTCACACCCTCTCCCCCGTCCACTTGTCATACGGCAGAGCCCGCCAGGTGTACTCGCGGCCCCGTCGATCCCCTTTTTCGATGTAGTTCGCGTGTTGCAGGTCGGTCAGCCGGCGCCGGATCTCGGTGAGGGTCAAGTCGGACACGCGGGCATACTCGGTCGCCGTCTGGTTCGGGTAGGACCGCACGAGCTTGAGTACGGCTCGGGCATTCTTCGCCCGCGGTCCGAGGCTATGCCGTTGCGCCGCCTCCGCACTGGTATCGGGGTCTCCCGCGTGGTAGATCGAGGCGTGTAGGTCTAGGCTGGGCTGGCGAGTCATTTCGACCACGACCCCGACCCCGACCCCGACCGCGACCACGACCGCGACCCCGACCCCGACCGCGACCGCGACCGCGATTCCGACCACGACCTCCACGACCACGGCATTAGCACAACAGCCGCTCCAGTTCATCCGCCGCGCTCTGGTCCTTCACGCGCTCGATCGGGTACTCGAGCACGGTCCACCCGGCCAACTGCGCGGCGTTCATCTTCTCCCGGTCGTTGGCGAACCCGGTGCCTCGGGTGTGGCGGCCCTGGGCGTGGGTGGCGCCGTGGACTTCGACTATCAAGTAGGTCAATTCGGTCCACTCGCGTCCGTAGGTAACGTAGACATCTAGCCAGGCTAGATCAAACCGCCACTTCCGCACCTTGCCGGTGCTGTCCTTGAGACCGGGGCAGTACTCGCGTAGGGGCTCCGGCAACCCCCGTAGCCTGAGTTGCGCGGCAAGGAGCTCGGCACCGTCCTCGGCCTGTCGCAGGGCGGCCTTGACCTCGCTGGCGGGGATTCGGTCCCGCCGCATAGACTCTTTCCTCATCGTTCCTCCAGACCTCCGAGCCCCGCACCGGTCGCCTCCTTGATCGCGTGATCCCTCATGTTGATGACCGGCCCACAGGGAATCACTGAGTAGGTAGTCTTGATGTACCCGCGCTCTTCACAGGCCGCCTCGGTTCGCATCTCTGCGCATGGACCGCCTACAATCGAGGCCACAAGCCCTAAGTAGACGGCACAGAAAAACGCGCCCGCCCAAAAGCCATCGTCGCTAGACTCTTTCCTCATCGTTCCTCCAGACGCTCCCCCCGCGAAAGGGCGAGCGGGTGTTGAATAGGATCTCCCAGACGTCTGTGAACCAGCGGGGGACTCGGATGGTCACTCCTCGATCTCCTTCACCACCTTCCCCTCGACCACGGTCGGCTCGGGGATCGGGATGTCGGCCTCGATGAAGTGGACCGCACGAACGTTAGCGACGTCTCCTACGTCAACCGCTTGGTCGATTGCAACCGAGTCCGTCATGTCGCTCCACCCAATAGCCCCGTAACACCACTCGCCGTGGTAGCCAAGGCTCACGGCCACCCGCACCCGCACGGTCTTCGGCTCAGCCATCAGTCGCCCGCCTGTGAATGACGTCCGCCTCCACGGGCTCGGGGTCCGCGCTGGCGCTGTTGATGGCCCGCAGCACTCCGCGCTTCTTTTCGATCTCCCTGTCCAGCTCGGCCCGCTTGGCCGAGAGCGCGTTGAGGTCTTCCAGCAGGGCGCCCACGCTGGCCTCGAGGGTCTCGGGGTCACGGATGATTATCGTCATGTGATTCTCTCCTCTTTCGTCCAAATCAAGGGGTAAGAATGATCTCTTCTACGATCTCTCGGATGCGCTCGATCTTTTCGTCGCTCGACATGACCGCTCCCTCATCGGGGAAGACGACAGATTGAACATCCTGAAGACGAATCTGATGATCGAGCCTCAACGCCTTCTCTTTCTTGCTGACCAGGTCACGCAAGTTGTATTGCGCTAGCCTTGTTTCGCGGCGGATGGCCTTGGCGGTTCTTCGCTCTTCGTTGTGCTTCGCCGCTCGTTGATCGGCGCACTCTTGTGCCGCTTGCCGCGTAGCGAATACATCCATCTCGTAGTAGACGGTGCCGCTACCGACCCCCGTCTTTCTGCACATGTACGAGACCTCCTTGCCGGGCACTGCCGCCGTGTCAGTTCTCACCGATCCTACGGTCAAGCGTGTCACCTCGCCCCGCCACATGGTTTTTGAGGGAGGAGTGCAGCCGTACCCCGCACATCGTAAGCAGTCGCACTCGAACTCGTCACCGGCAGGCGTGGTGACGGTCCACGTCTTTGTGCCAAGACAGTCCTGGCACGGAAGCGGGATGCTCTCCTTGTGAACTTGCGCTACGTAAACCGTGTCACCGACCGCAAACATGGGGTCTCCTTTCGTTCATCAGGTCGCACCGGGCTGGCCGGTCCTGCCCCGGCCTAGGGTTTTGTTTCACGGTCGGGCACTTTCAGCGGGGCGGCGACTCAACAGGGTTCGGTTGAACTCCTGCGGGACCGATCTCCGCAGGCAGAGCCGGGTTTGACGGTTCCCATGTACCTGTCTCTTGTGCCGCACGATAATTAACCCTAGATCCCTTCATCCGCCGCGTGTGTCATATCGCCACACCGCAGCCCGATGCGACCTGAAAAACCGGGGCGCCGCCGACGCGCCCCCGAGTAGCGAACGATCCCTTCCAGCGCTCGGAGGACCATCTCCTAGTCCTTATCACCGGTCGGGGTTTGTGTTGAACTCGGGGTCGGCTGGCTCCCGAGCGGTTGCCTCGGCGCGGCGGTTCCAGACGGCGATGGCTTTGGCCTCATCTCTAAACAAGTAGGCGGGATCTCTTATGTTCCCCACACACTCGCCCAGACAGCTCGGGAACCAAGTGTACTTTTCCCCGAGACCGGGTGGATGCGCGAACGGAAATGTCTGCTTGATTCCGGCCTCGCCCCCACAGAACGGACACGGTAACAGCTCAGACGCCATTCGCTAGGTCCTCCGCTAGCTCCCGCTCATGGCGCCGAATGCGCCGGTAGCCCTCCTCCAACTCCTGCGGCTGCGGGTGCTCGTGACCGCAGGAGCCGTGCGCTGCTACCACTTCGTTCCCGTCCACCTCGGCATCCCAGGTGACGTAGGTGCCCGCGACTCCGTAGGGGCCGCGATCGCACTCGGGGCACTCGGCATACAGGTCGAGTCTCACTTGAAATCCATCGCCCAACCGAGCTCGGCTGGGCCAGTGGGCAGAACGATTCCAAGGCCGTTGCTATAGGCGCTGCGGACCCCGACCGTCAACAGGCCTGCGGGCCGCCCAGTCCATCCTTGGCGCGAAGCGTAAGCGAACGCCAAGGCGTCCCAGGCGGCACTGGCGTCCCAGGCGGCCCAGGCGGCACTGGCGGCCCTGGCGTCCCAGGCGTCCCTGGCGTCCCAGGCGGCACTGGCGTCCCAGGCGGCCCAAGCGGCCCAGGCGGCACTGGCGTCCCTGGCGTCCCAGGCGTCCCTGGCGTCCCTGGCGTCCCAGGCGTCCCAGGCGGCCCAGGCGGCCCTGACGCTGGGGAATTTTCGCAGCGACCAATCTCCCAAGCCGCGAGCGTCGAGGGCCTTGCGTAGCCCTGTCGCGACCCGCGCCGGCCGACTTGCTGGCCGCCCAAGCGCCCGATGCCACGCGAGCTGTCCCCGCGCCATGTAGTCGGCGTGGGGTCCGAAAGCTTGCGACAATGGCGCCACCGCCACTTCGATTCCTACCTCGCGGGTAATCACCCCCGAGGCGAACCGGCTTTTGTTTCCCCGGTGGATGAGGGACTCATCGGGCTCAACTTCAAACAAGCGTGCGGGCCTCCCGTTGCGCCACAGCCCCGCAATGCGCGCCGCATCTTCGGGCTTGCGGCAGGCGTTCCAGCCCGCGCCGCACTCGACGTCGCTGGTGTCTAACTCGACCCTGGGGAGGTGGAAGGGTGTCTCCCCGTCGAAAAGCGGCTCCCTGCCTTGGAGCGGGGAGCGTAGATCGTGCGTCAGGATCTTGTAGAGGGTGGTCGGCATGCCCAGACCATACACCCCCGCTACACCCCTGTCAAGAAATTTCTTGACTCGCCGCCCGATCTGTGGATAATGGGGGCATGCGGCTCTACAAGTTGACCGACGCGAACATGCGGACCTACGGCGGGCTCCAATGGAAGCTCGGGAAGTGGGCGCCCAAGCTCAGCGGCAAAGGGGGTCTTTGCGGGCCGGGCTGGTACCACGCCTACACGAGCCCGCTTCTGGCGGTGCTCTTGAATCCGATTCACGGGCACTTCGACCTAAAGACGGGCCGTCTTTTCGAGGCGGGCGGGAACGTCGGAATCAGCGACCACGGCCTCAAGATCGGCGCTCGTCGGCTCCGGCTGCTGCGAGAGATCCCCGTCCCCACCGTCACGCTCGAGGACCGCACTCGTTTCGCGATCCTATGCGCTCTGAAGGTCTACAACGATGACGATTGGAGGCGGTGGGCGCGGCGATGGCTGTCGGGCAAGGATCGTTCAAGGGCATCGGCATGGGTGGCGAGGGCGGCGACGGCTACGGCGGCGGCGGCGGCGACGGCTACGGCGGCGGCGACGGCTACGGCGGCGGCTACGGCGGCGGCGACGGCGGCGGCGACGGCGGCGGCGACGGCTACGGCGACGGCTACGGCGGCGGCGGAGGCGGCGGAGGCGGAGGTAGAGATTGACCTGGCCCGCATCGCCAGAAAGGCCGTGCAGGGATGAAGAACGGAGAGCACATGCAGAAGCAAAGCACTCTGAAGCTGCGACGGCTGGCGAAGGGCTGGCAGTCCCAACAGGTGGCCGACGCACTCGGGGTCAGCCCGAGTCACTACAGCTACATCGAGAACGGCCGGCGCTTGCCGTCCGACCAGGTGAGGCGCAAGCTGGCCGAGGTGTTCGGGGTCACCGTGGAGACGGTGGCGGGGTGGCTGCGGTGAGGCGGTACAACAAATGGGCGGGCAATCCCAACGGCACGCCCGAAGACCCCGAGAAGTGCGTCGCCGAAGTCTCCGATGAAGGGTATGGAGGATTCTTGTTGCGCCAATGCTCGAACAAGCGCGGCAAGGGGCCTGACGGCCTACTTTGCGGTATCCATGCTCGCCAGCATGCGCGCCGCCCTAACTCTCTCTGGATTCCAGAGAACGACTCAACAGACAAGGAGAACCAATGAACAAGCGAGCCGTACTGGTCACCACCGCCCACCGGGGCGTCTTCTTCGGCTACACCGAGGCCGAGGGCACGCCAGAGAGCATTCAACTGACCGGCGCCCGATGCGCGATCCTCTGGGGTACCACGGGAGGCTTTCTCGAGCTCGCCGAGACCGGGCCCACCAACAAGAGCAAGATCGGCTCTCGGGCCGACATCGGACTGCGCGACGTGACCAGCGTGGCCGAGGTCACCGAGACGGCAGTCGAGGCGTGGGAGAATGCCTGAGCAGCTCACGACAGATGATTTGATCCGCTCTGGCGCCTGCCTGTCTCGGGTGCGGTCGTTCCGCGACCAGTACTTCCCCGATGCGACTGCGGTTTCGGTGGAAAGCTTGCTGGCGGTCGCAACGGGCGAGGAAAGCGAGTACATTCGAGAGGCTGCCGGGTGGTTCGGCTACGGCGACGGCTACGGCGACGGCGACGGCTACGGCTACGGCGGCGGCGACGGCTACGGCGACGGCTACGGCTACGGCTACGGCGGCTACGGCGACGGCGACGGCGACGGCGGCGGCGGCTACGGCGACGGCTACGGCGACGGCGACGGCTACGGCGGCTACGGCGACGGCGGCGGAGAGACCCCGTGACCTGGACCTCTACCAAGCTCGGCAAGGTCGCCCGGCACTGCGCGATACAGTGGCACTATCACTGGTTCCGTCGCGCTCATCGGCGCGGCGATGTCGACTCCATGCTAGACCGGCTCCGGCGAATGCTGGATACGGCTGGCTGCCCAAAAGCCACAGGCTAAGAAAGGAAGTGCTATGGCGGGATTCAGAAAGCCCAAACCGCAACAGGCCGCGATCAAGGTCGGCCTTTACGGGCCGGCGGGGAGCGGTAAAACGTTTACCGCGCTTGAGATTGCCGAGGGCATCGCGAGGCGGGAGGGCAAGCGTGTTGCCCTTATCGACACCGAGCACGGGTCTGACTTCTACGCGGTCACGGTGCCACAGCGCCAGGTCCACAAAGATGCGTTTGACTTCGACGCGCTCTACACGCGCAGCATCACCGAGTCGATCGAGGCCCTTCGCGGGCTCGACCCCAAGGAGTACGCGGCAGTCATCATCGACAGCATAACCCACCTCTGGGAGGCGGCAATCGACGCTTACAGCGGCAAAAAGAACCGCGCGGGTCAAATCCCCTTCCACGCGTGGGGGAGGGTCAAGAAGCCCTATAAAGACCTCGTCACGTTCCTTCTGAACAGCCCGATGCACATCATCATTTGTGGGCGGCAAAAAAACATCTTCGAAGAAGATGTCGACACCGGCGAGACCAAGATGGTCGGCGTCGGCATGAAGGCCGAAGGCGAGACGCCATACGAGCCGCACGTCCTGATTCGGATGGGTCGCGAGCGGGTCAAGTCGGGGCTGGCTCCGGTCACCGCCTTTGTTGAAAAGGACCGCTCGGGCACGCTCAGCGGCAAGACGTTTCGTTTTGGCGTCGAGGGGCAGGAAGACGGGTTCACCTTTGAGCAACTAGGAGCCCCGCTTCTGTCGGTGCTCTCGGGCACCGAGCAAGCAAAGATACAGACCAGCGACGAAGCGAGTACCAAGGACGCCGAAGCGCTCGCGCTGGCCGCGCTGGAGAAAGAGGCCGGGAGCGTTGAGACAAGAGACTACTACCTCGGATGCTTTCAGGTCGCGCGGGGCCTCGAGGAGCTGGAGAAGGCAGGGAAGGAGCTAACCCCTGCCATCAAGAGGGAGATGCTACGCGAGCACGTTCGCGAGCTCAAGGAGAGCTACACCGAGAACTTACGGCGGTTCAAATGACGCCGGGGGCTCCCGGCGACCAAGGAGGGCTGTGGGAGTGATCCAGGCGAGCAAGCTCGTGTCCACGCTGGCCCCGCTACGCCCCCAGACCAAGTGGGAGCCGATGCTCTGGCGGCTCCTCAAGCGACCAATCCATCCCGGTTTGCTTCCGCAACCGCCCAAGCCTACCAACACCCCTCGGAAGGGAGGGAGCCGTGAATAACCGGGACGCGGCCCCCTCCCGCTTAGCGCCAGGTAGCCCCGAGGCCGTCGATGCTGGATGCCGGTGTCCCGTCTTGGACAACGCCCGAGGGCGAGGGTATCTCGGGGGCGTGAAAAGCAGCGACGGATCGACAGTTTACGTGTACTCGGGAGACTGCCCTCTCCACGGGTCCTGGCTACGCGAAAAAGAGGAGACCCGATGAGCAGCAACACCGCGATCGAGGTACCAACGTGCGACACCTAGCCCTCTACCTCGCCGCCGGAACCATCGCGGCCATCGTCATAGCCGGAGCCTACCTCGTGGCCGTGGCGCTCGAGGTGTTGCGGTACGGGTGGGAGGACTAGCGGGTGTGGCTGTACGTACGGCCATCTCCCTCTGCACCGGGATCGGAATGCTCGACCACGGAGTCGAGCTCGCTCTCCGACTCACAGGTCGGACGCTTGTCCCGCTCCTGTACGTGGAAAAAGAAGCATTCCGGGCCGCGAATCTGGTCTGGCAGATGGAGCAAGGTCTCTTGGCTTCGGCGCCTATCTGGAGTGATGTTGCCCTTCTCGGTCATCCGCGACTCGCTGCGCGAGCCTGGATCGAAGCTGCGCGACGAGAGCCTGGTGTCGATCTTCTCTTCGGGGGTATCCCCTGCCAGCCTCATTCGCAAGCGGGTAAACGACTCGGAGCCGACGACTCCCGCGACCTTTGGCCCGCAACACGCCGAGCGGTTGCGATCGCTCAACCCCGCCGCGTGTTCATCGAAAACGTCTCGGGAATCTGCCGCGCAAACGAGCCTGATGGGGGCGGAGCACGAATGGTCCGAGACTTGGAAGACCTGGGTTACCGAGTCACGTTCGGATTCTTTAGCTCGGAGGAATGCGGCGCGAGCCACGGGCGGCTCCGGTGGTTCCTGGCCGCAGCAATGGCAGACACCGCCGAGCGTGGAGGGGTTTGCGAGGCGGCGCCAAGTTGGGCAGGTGGAGCGGGCCGAGGACATGCTGCCGGCGCAAGCGCAGAACTGGCCGACGCCACGCAGCAGCAGCGGCGGCGCGAGGAGAGCGCGCGGAGTCGAGGACACGACCACGGCAGCAGCGATTACCTTCCCTGCTACGCCCCACCCAGAAACGACTGGCCCGCATGGCTCGCTGTTGCGCGAACTCGACCGGATCTTCTACCCGCCCACGGAACACAGGCGTTTGAATGCGAATTTCAGCGAGTGGCTTTTAGGCTGGCCGATCTACCTGACGGCCATGCGAACCGAGCCCACAGACTTTCAGCGGTGGGCGACGGCGTTGACCCTGCTACTGCGGCGCTTGCTTTCCTGTCGCTAGAAGCCTGCCTCGGGTAGCTAGCCCAACAGCCCGCGCCGCCGCGGCACGTTAGGGTCTCTCTCAGCTCGCCGGCCCTCGCGGTCGATCTTTTGGTGGAGGGTCACCGCGAGCACGTCGAACACCAGCACAAGGATCTGTGCTGAGTTCCCCTCGATGAACGCCCGAATGCTCTCGGGGTTCGAGTAGTCGACCGTTATGAGCGCGGCCAGGCCGGTCACTAGGGCGAAGATCTTGGTCTTGCGATCGGGTGCGGGGTCCATGTGCGTCTCCTTGGTCTAGGGTGCGTAGAAAATCAGCTTGCCGTCTCGGGTCTTCCCGCCACGTTTCCACCCGGCCATGAGGTAGCAGTAACCGGGGTTTCGGCTCTTGACCTTGCGCGGGTCCACCTCGGTACGTAGGGGTTCGGTCGGTGTCTCGCCATACTTGACGGACCACACCTTGCGGGTAATCCAGGTCGCCTGACGGATCAGGTCGCTGGCGAGATCGGGGCCGAGATTGCGAAACATCATGTTTCGCCAGACATAGGCCGGTCTCGCATCTGTTTCCCCGGTTCTGCCGCGTGAAGCACCCGATCCACGCTTGCTTGGGGTCTTCTGGCGGACCACGGCCCAAACCGCTTTACCGTCTTCGGTCACGAGGACCACCTCCTGCCCGACGCCAGTAAACGTTTTCGAGCCGGGGCTCCTGCGGCTGTAGTGGGGGCCGCAGTCCGCAAACAGCCCAGTGCCATCCACGACGGCAAGGGCTCTCGGGTCGGAAGATGACGATACGGTCCACATCAGAACGTTACGTGCCCCTTCTTCTGTCTCCAACGCAGGACGCAACCCTTGACGCCTGGTGCAGGAAGGCAGTGGACAACGTTGTCCTGGGTCGCCACGCGATGCGTTGTTTCCCCAACCCACAACCATTGCGGCTTCTCGATTCGGTAGATGCGACCGCTAAAGTCGTACTCACGCCATTTCTCAGCACTTATATCCCGCTTACGCAATAGCCCTCCTCTTTTGTTGGGGCCGAAAAGTAAACCACCTCGCCGCCCTCGGAAGGCTGTCAGCCTTTCATTGGTTCAGAGGTTCATGTTTCCAGACGAATCACCGCTCAACCCGTGGCGGCGAGGTGGCTTACTTAGAACGGACTCTCCACCGGCACCCACTCCCCACCATCACACCGGTAGAAGTCGCGAGTCGAGAAGACAAACCCGTAGCACCCTTCCATGTCGGGGACGCACGGGACCAGCGACAGATCATCGGTCATGGTGTCGCTGGACACGTCGAGCTGTATCGGCGGTGGGCAGGTGACACACTCGGCGGGGACCGAGGCGCAACCGGTGAATACCCACAACAGCACCGCCAGGGCTAACGCGGTTGCGAGGGTGCTAAGGGTGTCCGCTTGTCTCTTGGTCATCATGCTACACCTCCGGTCCTTCTAGTATCTCGACGCCTCGCGGGCCCCAGCGTAGCACCAGAATGGGATCGCCCCTCAAGGGTACTTCCTGCCAGCCGGGGACAAACCCGCGCGACGGGTGCCACCACGAGTTCCGCGGCGACCCCTCGCGGCTGTTGGTCCGCTGGGCGCGGATCATCCGTCCGTTCCATTCCGCCCGCCCTGTAGTTCCCGAGTTGCGTCGGGTGGGGTCGACCGCTAGATAGAGGTAGTTGGGGTGGAGGTTCCACTTCGCTGCCGGTTCCGACCACCACCCCCCACTCGGGCGCCGACCGTGGTAGCGGACCAGGCCGTAGCGCATCGAGGTCGAGCCAGGATTGATGGAGCGCTCGCAAAGCCACCAGACGCACTCGGTGTAGCGGCCCACCAGAACCGGGATCTGGGGCGCCGGCACTTCGTTGAGGCGCCGAACGCACCACTTGAGCGCTCGCCGCTGGTCTCGCGTCCACACGGGAGAGCGCTTCTTCAGGATCGAAAACAGACGCTCGCGCTCCCGGTCGCTGGTGCGACTCAGGTTGGTACATCCGATTGATCGCAAGGCCGCCAGGAAGTCCGCGTAGTGCGTCGAGCTCGGGGGCACCCTGACGTGCAGATCGGCGTTGAGCTGCATCGAGAGTTGCGTCTGGTCGAGGGTGTAGGGCTTGGCGACATAGTCGATACGGGGGTCGATGTACGAGCCGTCGACTTTGCGCGAAACCCACGAGCGCGCCCCGGTCATGGTCACGGGATACCCCGGCCAGGTGCGATGTTCGATGAACGGGGCCGCACTCAGCGCCCACATGATCCGATTTACTCGACGGTTGCGACGGGCCTTGTCCGACACCTTGGCAAGCAGGGAGTCGGAAGTACCCTCGAGCCGCGCCAGGTTCTCGATTCCCTGGATCTGTTCGGGAATCCAGTGGCCGTACACGAATGACGAGAAGGGCTCGGTCGTATGGAACGGCAGATCAAAGTACCGCTCCCAAGCGCCCATGACTTGCAGGAAGTTACGCCGGTTGCGCGTCCGGTTGTAGGCTGCGTAGTTGAGCGCGTGAATTAGTGGAATGTTCTGCGAGTGCGCCGGCCCGGTGATGATGTCGGCCCGGTCCCAATCACTCATCGCCTCGGGCGGGATCTCCGCGCCTCGGATGGCGTCGGGGGTGACGGTGCGGTAGATTTCAGCGCCCATCTTGCTTGGCCTGGATGCCCGCGTGGCAGGCGTCGACTCCTGGCACCCTGCTCATGCCTACGCACTCCTCTTTCGAAACGGACCGCGCGGATCGTGCTCCACGTGTAAGTGCGACCGCTCGAGCACCACGTCAAACTCGCTGGGGTAGAGCAACTCCAGCTCCTCGCGCAGGTTATCGGCGAATAGGTGTCGATCCGGGTGGTAATGCGTGAATTTGTCCGGTTGTGCCCACGTGCGACAGTCGAACGCTCCGTGACTCGCTCGGTCCACGCGGTAGTAGTGGAGAGAGTCCGGGCTGTGGTTTCCGTCTCGGCAGGACGTAATCACCACCTCGTATCCTAACGCGACCCACGAGTGCCGATCCGCTATCTCCATTGCGTGCTCGATCCTCGGGCCGATCTTGTAGAGGACCACGCCAGGCTTGAACCTCACTCCCTACTCGATCCCTTCCGCCGCCTTCTCGCCAGCGATCATGTCCATGCAGACGGCTCGCACGTCCCGGATGAAGTCCGTCTGCGCATTCAGAACGCGGTCCTGATAGGCGGTCTCCAAACGCGCGAACTGTGCGATGCGGTCCACCGGCATATTCGGGGCGCACGCGCTGATAGCCGCTGCCGTGGCATCTACCACGCTAACACCGGCCGCCACAGCCCGCGTTGTCTCGTCGATGATGATCTTGGCGTCAGTCGCTCCTGGCATTCTCTCTCTCCATTTGAAGCCGCATCTCAGCGACAGCCCCGCGAAGCTCTTCGATGTCCTCGCAGGACGTGTGTTCGATGAGGGTTAGCAAGCGCATTTCCCGTTCGCGGGAGGACGCGCGATAGACCTGCTCGGTTTCGAGGCGGTCGGTGAGCTTGCCGATGTTCCACCAGAGAAACGCGACCGCCACGAGGCACACGGCGGCGACAACGGTGGCCCAAGTCGGTTGGTATCGGCGTTCGGGTACAGCCATCACTAACTAGATGCATCTGGACCCCCGGTTTCTGACAACGCCGGCCAAGAGGGCAGGTCGTACCCCTTCTTGCGGAGGCGGTGGTAGCCCTGGTAGCAACTCTCGACCGTCTTGTATCCCATCATTTCCCGCAACTGCTCGCGGCCGTTGCCGGCCTCGAGCATCTCCTTGAATAAGGCGGCCCTCTCGTCTGTCGTGATCCCGCCTTTGCGCTTCATCGCACGGTGCGGGAACCAGTAGCCTGACTTCCGGTAGTGGTCAATGCGAGCCAGAGCATTCGATGTGTTCCACCCCATATCCTCCGCGATCTCCCGACTCTTCACCTTTTTCGCCCATAGCATTTGTAGCCGGTGGATCTTGGCGAGGCGGCGCTGGTGAGACTCGGCACTTCGCAAAGGGGCGAGGATATTCCTCACCGTGACCGGAGCGAGTCCCACCGTCTCCGCGATCTCTGCATCCGAACACCCTCGCTTCCTCATCGCGACGGTAAGGCCGTTTGAGCGGCGCTTTCTGAGCCCGTCGGGGAGATAGGCGCCCCGCCCCCGCAACACTACCGCCACTTGCCGAACGCGCTCTTTCGTTACCCCGAGCCGTTTCGCTCGCGCGGCCAGAGTGTCTTCTTCCGCCCAGATTCGGCAGAAGCGGGGGATGTCGTCTAGTACTGCCATGCTTTCCCCAAAAGCGCCGCCCACCCGGCTGTGACGCAGGCCAAGGGCTTGCACCGGGGGGCGACAGAGTTTTCTAGTGGGGCGCCTGCGTCACCTCTAGACCGTACACTAGATCGGCGCGGCTGGCAAGGAGGGTGCTGGAGCCCGCCCCCGGACTCGAACCGGGAACCTGCACCGTACGAAGGGGCTGCTCTGCCAATTGGAGCTAGACGGGCGAAGGAGTCCGATGCCGCCTAGCGTGTCGTCATGGGGCCGGAGACGGGACTTGAACCCGCAACCTGCTGGTCATGAGCCAGCCGAGCTACCAATTGCTCCACTCCGGGCATGGGCTGACTGTACCACGGAAAACGCCCGCCCCGGCGGAAAGACTGGAGACGGACCGGGACGGGCTCACGCAACCGAGGGGACGTCCTCGGGGTTTGCACCCGAAGGATGCCGGTTCAACTCCGGCCGGCTCCACTATTTGAGTGCGGTGTTGCCGCACTCACGTATGCCTAGTATGCCCTATTCAGGGCAAGAAGTCCACGGACGATCACGGGTTAGACCCCAACTGGCGATTATGTACTTGACAAACCCAAGGTTTTCTGAGACACTGAAGGTGTCAGAAGGAGCCGGGAATGTTCAACGACCTAGAGAACCTGAGCTACGAAGAGCGGACGCGGATTTTCGCCGATCCCGAGGCGGCGCGAGAGTACGTCGAGGCGGTCCGCTGGCCGGATGGCGCGGTCTGCCCCCACTGCGGCGTCGAGGACCAGGCCTACCGGATCAAGGGCAAGAGCGCCCGCCCTGGCCTCTGGAAGTGTCGCGACTGCCGCAAGCAGTTCACCGTGACCGTGGGCACGATCTTCGAGCGGTCGCATGTTGGCCTCCACAAGTGGCTCCATGCGATCCACAGCATGTGCGCCTCGAAGAAGGGCATCAGCGCGAAGCAGCTCGAGCGCGAGCTCGGCGTGACCTACAAGACGGCGTGGTTCATGTGCCACCGGGTCCGCAAGGCGATGGAGAAGGTGGAGCCCGAGGACACGCCGAAGATCGGCGGAATCGTCGAGGTGGACGAGACCTACGTGGGCGGCAAGGGCACGGGGACGGCTGGCGGGCCGATGGCCGGCGGGACCAAGATGCCGGTCTTCTCGATGGTTTCCCGCGACGGCGAGGCCCGCTCCTACCTAGTCGACAACGTGAAGGCCGTCACGCTTCAGGGCCACATGCTGCGGAACATCGAAGGCGAAGCCCACATCATGACGGACGAGATGCACTCCTACTGGGGCACCGACGCCCACTTCCAGAGCCACGGTGTCGTGAAGCACAGCAAGAAGGAGTACGTGCGCGGGATCGTCCACACCAACTTCGCCGAGAGCTTCTTCTCGCTGGTCAAGCGGGCGATCATGGGCGCCTTCCACCACGTCTCGAAGCAGCACATGCAGCGGTATCTGGAGGAGTTCGACTGGCGCTGGAACACCCGCAAGCTGACCGACACCGAGCGGATGGTGCGGACGATCCGGCAGGCGGGCGGGCGGCGGCTCTACTACCGGGTGCCCAAATCAGCAGCAGCACTCCGAGTGTGATAGCCTTACCGCTCAGAATGAGACCGAGGCGGGCGGGCAGTTGAGGCTGCCCCTAGACAGCAAAACAAAGGGCGACGGGTGACCGTCGCCCTTTTGCAAATCATGGGGCCGGTTGGTGGTCACCGCCGCGGGGTTTGCACCCGTTGGCGGAGGGTTCGACTCCCTCCGGCTCCACTTCTTATGGCCACGTGGCGGAGTTTGGTTAACGCACGCCCCTCGCAAAGGACGGTCACCAGGCGTAGGAGTTGACGCCGATACCCGGTGCGCGGGTTCAAGTCCCGCCGTGGCCTTTTTGCCTACTTCTTCTTCGACTGAGCCTCCTGCTTTCGGTGGTGCTCTCTCTCTGGTTTAACGGCAAGCAAGTCCTTCACGGCCTTCTCAAATCTCTTGGGATGCAGAGAGATTGGCTTCTCTGCCGGCTTTGGCTTCTCAGCCATTGACGGCCATCTTCGCCCGAATCTCTTCGACTTCAGACTGCGCGAGCAGCTTCTGAGCGATGGTGAGCACACCGTACTCCAGAGTGCGAAGCTGGCTCTTGACGAAGCGAAGATCCGTGTGGGTTTCTTCCCTGAACTCCGCTAGGCTTGCCTGAAGCGAGCGGATCTCCGCCAAGATTTCGCTCTGAGAGTCCGTCATCTCCGCCTGCCTCCTTCCCGCCAATAGCGGGGATCTACCAGCCTACGCCTCTGGTTCCCATAGTCAACCGCACTTGTGGTCCCCTATCAGTTGGCCCACAAGATGTTGTGCTTTTTGCAGGAAAAGATTTGCCTGGCCGCTGTTCCCAAAATGATCGGCGGAGCATTAACGATTCTCTCCGCCATTCTTGGCTCTGTACGGCAAGACCCGCTCTCGGACCTGAGTGGGCGGCCTCTGCCCGATGATCTCGGCAAGGTCGAGGCCGAAGCTAGCGAAGGTCTTCTCGGCTTCGGACGTCTTCAGCCAGTCGTTTAAGCCGTCCCGTATCGCGTCGGGAAGATCGCTCTCCATTTCCGCAGCCAGCGCTTCCAGAGCTCGAAGAGTTCGGCCCCGCAGAGTTACTTGCGGACTCTTGTAAGGTCCGGTTTTTCTTGGCCGAGCCATTCCTGTTTTTTCCGGCTAAAACCCGTTGAAACAAGATACCTCGGGACTTCGCCGAAGTCAAACCCTAAAAGGGTTCAGGTGCCAGTTGACGCCTCTGAGGGCATCTCGGTAGGGTCGGAGCGCAATCACCCTTCAGGAGTCCGCAGCCGCCAGGAGGAGGTCAGGCTGGTGAGAGATTACGGCCCTCGAGCAACCGTGTTTAGAGGCTTGCGCCTCCTAGACGGCTTCTCGGTTACGCTCGGCATTCTGATTGTCGCTAACAATTTTCGGCCACCGCTAGCGCCGAGCTCTGCCTCAGTTTGGCAACTCATGCTCGCCAGGGTCCAAGAAACCTCGTTTTGGTGGCTAGCAGTCCTGTTCCTAGTCGGCTCGCTCGCTCGCCTAATCCGATCCGCAATGCGGCGGCCGGGTCTGCAAGCGCTAACAAGGGAACTCCTGGATGCCTTCCAGAGGCACGTATTCGACGAAGTTGTTGATCCTCCCCATCATCACCGGGTAACCCTCTTCAAGCACGTCCGTTGGAACCGGGGGATGTTCTGGCTTGGAAATGGCTGGCTAAAGGCCGTGCAACGTTCCGGCCATGTCGCACGTAGGACTAAGTACCGCTGGCGCGCTTCGGATGATGGCAAGCATCTTGAAGGAGTCGCCGGTAGGACTTGGGCCAGGGACGGTGTCGTGATCGTCCAGGATCTGCCCGATCCGCTAGAAGAGGGGCTATCCCCTCACAGGAAGGAGGAGGCAATCGCCAGCTACGCCAAGAAGACATGGGCCGACCGCAACTGGGTCACGGATAGAGTCGGGGAGGATCAGCCGTTCGCCAGATCCCTTTGCGGCATCCCCGTAAAAGTTGAGGGCCGCCTGTGGGGTGTCCTCATGCTCGACAGCCGCAGCGCGGCAGCAAAGGACGCCGACGAAATCCGCAAGACCTACGGCCTTTTTGGTAGTATTCTCGGAAAGATTCTAGAAAGGGGTTAGCTGATGGGAGATAAGGCGCCCTGCGAGGAGTGGATCGAAGTAGACCCAAATACGCTCGATCTATCTCTTGACGACGACTATTCAGACGGAGTTCATATCAGCGTTTTTGTGTCGCCCTATGATGTCCCGGAGGCGGTGCGGGGCTGCTTCGACGAAGACCTGAATCGGTTCGTAATCCAGTTCAGATACCTGGACTCGGAGCCCTGGAAGCGCCACGCCGAAAATGAGTTCGTATCGCTTCGGATCGGGAAGCACAGCCAAAGGCTTCATGCCATTGAGGTTGACCTAGAGAGGGCTGAGGCAGCCTACGTCAGGCTCGCCGTTACGGCAATCGACCATCAGGCAATAAAAGCCGCGAATCAGGCAAGCAAGAACTACCGCATCGTCAAAGAACTGATTGGCCGCCTTACGGCGCAAATCTTCCCCGAAACCGCTGCGGGGGCCCCAGCCTAGAGGCCCGTATTCGCGCTTTGAGCGACGAAGAACTCGAACTCCAAGAGAGCGAATCTGGCTCCCTCGTGGTCGGCGGGGATGGCGAGTGGGCCGGCTTCGAGGTGGACTTCGAGGTAGATGACGACTGGAAGGCCACGCTTCTGCTGACTTGCCCTGCTTGCGCCCAGGTGAGCCGGATCGCGTTTGTCGAGGTCAAGGCCGGCGAAGTGCGAGGCTGCCCCTGCGCCAAGTTCACGTTCGAGTTCACAGGCGAAGACCTAGTGGAGACTCAGGCCGCGCTGGATGGCATCTTGGACGAGTTTCGTCACATGGGCGAGCTGCTCCGAGGCGGCAGTTAGCGTCGCCCTGGTTTCCCTCAGTTCCCCCGCCACTTCCCGCAGTAGATCCTGTACATCAGGATCAAACTTGATCTCGGCCCGATAGGCGGGCCGTTTCCGGCCTGTCACGCGTCCTTCAGCCTGCCCTTATGGGCGTGGTTTGTCAAGTACATAATCGCCCCCCAACTAGACTGCGGGCGTCGGCGTCACCCTCGTCTCGAGGCTTAGCGAAGCCACAAGCTGCCTCACGGACTCTGAAAGCGAGAGCCACGGCTTACGGTCTCGGACCGGCATCGAGCCGTAGAACATCGCCCAGTAGCGGTCAGGAGCGGGTGGCAACATAGAGAGGGGCTCGACCCCTTGCTGTTGGGAAAACTCGAACTCCGCAGCTAGCGCCCTGCCAAATCGGCCCGGCAGTTCCTCTGGGGAGTCGGCCTGAGCGGCGATATCATGGTCAAGGCATTGGGCGATCCAACTCTTCTGCCCTTTAAAGACAACGACCTTCAGTAGATAAACCGTAGGTTGTTCGGTCATGGTGTCCTCTCCCCGGTGGAGACCATCCCGGCTTTCCTGTTCTCCATGTATGTACTACGCCTAGTACGCGTAGTCAGTCTACCGGAGTTTTTGCCGAATTGCTTCGGCGGCTCTGGCTTGGTCTTCATTGGCTTTCCCTACTCGTCCCCGATGATGATCTCGATCGACCGGAGCCGGTCTTCTAACTTGCTCAGGTCATCCTTCAACTCGTCCACCTCGGCCTTGAACCACGCGGGCGGCACCTCGCCCAGAATGTCGGCTTTCAGTTCGGCATCCCGGTTTGCCGCTCGCATGTCGGCAAACGTCATCGCCGCCGTGACCGCCAGAGCCGCCAGCGGGATGAGCTTGACTTGAAGGTCGAGAAAGGGGCGCCAGCCGCTACCGTTGCCGTTCCCGTTGCGCGCGGGATACCGCCGGCTTGCAGACGGCAGCGGCTCCCCCCAATCCTCGACGCCTCCGCGGGTCTTCGGGGAGCTCGGGCGGTTCGGCTTGCCGGTCATGGCCGCACCCTGGAAAACGCGAAGAAGGTACCGCTGGCGCTCACGTTGAGATTCCCCCCACTGCTCTGCCACACGTTACACTCGATGTAGTCGGAGGCGGCGAGGTCGAGCTGGGACGTGAGAACCCTCCCCACTACGCCCACCGCGGTAGCATCGAAGTGGATAACGTCGTTTGTGACCGCGCCATTCTTGTGGATCAGGATCTGTCGCCGCCCCGAACTCGACGCCGCAAAGCGCACAAACGCCGTCACCAGATACACCCCCGCGACCGGGGCGGTTAGACGGCTGTTGTTCGTGCTGTTGTCGTGACAGTTGCCGTAGTCGAAGTCCTCGGCCCCGAAGTTGAGCGCGGTGAACGTGCTCGTCGCGATGGACTGGTTCGCTGTGAGCTTCACGCGGGCGAACCCGTCGCCGTAGTTCTGGGTGCCGTCGCCTGCCGAGAAGACCACGAGCCAAATAGTCCCATCGCAGTAGACCAGATTCTGGTAGCTGCCGCCCCCGGTGGTCGCGTCCTGGCTATCCGCGCCATCAAAGACCCACTTCACCTCTCCCTTCCGAGCGGCGCCAGCGGTCTCGAGGTCGCCAATCGTCGGCGCGGGCAGAATCACGGCCAGTATTCCTCGATGGTGAACGAAACGTGCGGGCGGCTGCCCCCGGTGCCGTCACCGCGGTCGGCAAACCAGCGGTCACGGTCCATCTCGACCGCGGTCACCTCGCCATACAGGATCTGCTCCTGGCCGTAGGTGGTCTCGTCGGGGTCGAGGATGACCAGCACCGGGTTGGACTCCGCGCGGTACACCTGGCCGCCAAGGGTTCGCGCGCCCTGGAACCGACTGGCGCGCAGCCCCATTGCGTGGGCTTCTTGCATTGCGTCATCCCAGGTCTGGAATCCCAGGTCGATATCCCACACGCGGGGGCCGATGAGGCTCTTTCGGATGCGGACCCAATTCTGGGTCGGCTGGTAGCTTGGGCCGATGTAGATGCCAGAAACGGAGAGCGACGTCGCCCCGTTGGTCGAATCGTGGAACGCGAATGAGAGCGCCCCGGTGGAGGCGACCGCGTTCGTGGTGTTGAAAGCGTAGGCGTGGACGAAGCCCTGCTGGTCGCGGTAGTCCTGGGAGTCAGCGTTGCGGGTTAGGTGCCGGTACTGATTTAGAGAAGGGTTTCCCGGTGCGGTGTTCGCTGCGTCCACGAAATCCTCATGGAGCCAGACGGCCGAGCGCGTATCGCCGTTAAGGTAGATTTCATCGTCTATCTGGTCGGTCCCCAAAGAATCAATCCACACCGCCTTCGGGTTGGACACAATCAGCCCCTCACTGGTCGACCCGGCATAGCTCGCCGTCGAACCGCTCAACGCCTGCAGCCGGATGTCGAGATCGTCGTCAGCGGTTCCCGTCAGACAGGCCATGCGGACCCGCTTGACGAAAACCAGCGCATTTTCGTTTCCGGTCACGCTGGTAATCTCGGTCTCCACCGTGCCGCCATAGTCACCCCCGGTAGCGGTTCCAATGACGGTCCCCGCCGAGAGGTTGAAGTCCGCGTTGGCAAAGTTGCCACCCTTGCCAACCTGTAACCGAATGTTGCGCGTAGTCGACTGCCAGGGAGTGGACTGCGAGACGTACACCTCGACCCCTACGTGACAGGCGGTCGAGGCCTCGTACTTCTCGACCCCGGTCTGGTCGAGGCGGTGTGTCCCGCTCGACGTGTCTTCCTTCACAAACCAAAGCACCATCGCCTCCCCGCCCGAGAAGCGATCGCCCCCGATGACGGCCAGCGGGGTTGTTAGCCCCGTTGCGGTCCAGACGCTATCCGTCAGGTCGCGGGTGTACTGGAAGAGGTTGCGGTGACCGCCGCCCGCCGTGATGTAGAGGGCGGCTGCGAGATCCGCGGGCTCAGGCTCCGGCAGCGTGACGCCTAACGTTTGTCGAACGGCACTGGTGGTCTCCCAGTACTCGGCAGGATGCGACTTTCCGAGGTTGTCCGCGTCGTGGTCGGAATCCTCGGTCGAGGGCGTGAACGTGCAATCCTCGTTCACGAGGTTCTTATAGCCGATGACGATGTTCCCCACTAGCCCCAAACCTCCATCCGAAACGAGCTATTCGACGGGTCTTCATCGCCCACCGAAAACGCCTGACCCGTGACCATCATCTGTTTTGGTGTAGTTTCCAGCCCGTAGGTCGCCATATCGGCCGGCGCGTCGCTCAAGTCTATCTTGGCCGTCTGCCCGATCCAGAGCGCCATCGGGTGCCGGCGCATCGTCACGTCAAAGATATCGCGCTTGACCTTCAAGATGTTGAGGAGCTCGGTCGCCAAGGTCGACGCATCGCCGGCCACGTATAGCGAGGTCTCCACCGTGATGGCGAGGGCGTTCGGGTAGTCGGTCTTGACGCTGGTGTCTTCAGCCACCACGTAGCGCGACGGGGCCGCCAGTCGGGCTTTCTCCGCTTCCGTTGCTGCCGCGCTCGCCTCGAGCGCCACCCCCAACGGGCGCCAGCCCAGGCGCACCTGCCAAACCGGAGGCGGCGACTGGCGTTTGTCGATCCGGCTAATGTGCTTCGCCGTATATGTCGCGTCAGGCGTCGCAACGTCCTCGGGAGACCCAATCTCCCCGGCGTACAGTTTCGAGCCGTCCTGGGCCGTCCAGTAGATGCCCAGGGGTCGAATAGCGCGTTGCAACCACTCCGCATAGCGCGCATCCGCCCCCGCTGGTAGCCAGACGCCGCCGTTCTCGGTCAGGCCGGCCACGGTGGGAGCCGCCGCGCCCGCCTGGTCGACCACGAGCCCGGTGAAGTTGGCCGCCAGCGAGTAGTCAAGGGCCGAGGCGGTGCGGCCCGCTCCCGTCCAGCCGTTCGCGTTGACGGTAATCGGGCCCGTGTTCGGGATGCGGGCTAGGTCAACCGTGCCATCGGTCGCCACGTTGTCCGTGTAGTCCGTCCCCGCCACGCCCACCGGGTAGCCCGCCTGGAACACCTTCTGATCGCCCGCTGTCGCGCCCCCGCTTGCCAGAAGCGAGTCCACCTTCTCGGGGTCGATCATGTAGCCGTTATTGCCATCGCTGAGGGGTGGCGGGTTGATGTTGTCGTGCTTCCCGTAGAGGCGCGGTTTCGACTGCCCTTCGAGATCTTGGCCGCCTTCGTTCCCTCCACTGCCGGCGAAGACGTCGGTGACAATCCGCCCGTTCGGATTTACCACGGCGCTCTTGGTCTGGAACTCGAGAATGGACTGACCTTCCTCGTCGGTGGACCAGTCGGGCTCGTCCAGCACCTTGAACGCGGCGAGCACCTCCAGATCCCCGAGCGCGTCATCCTTCTCCCCGAAAAGGAGCTCACAGTCCGCATCGCCCCAGCCGTAGGAGTCAGGCCAACTGTCGAGCGTCCCGTCGTTGTTGATGAGGTAGAACGAACCGTAGGTCATCTGCCCGGTCTTGAACTGGTCGTAGTCCACCGGCCCCTCGCCCTCGGCGGTGCCTGCGAGCCCCCAGCCGCGATTGAGGATCGAGATTTCGAGCGATGGCACTCTCAGGCGCGGATAGGCCTTTGCGCCTCGGAAGGTGTCCGTCGAGCCGTACAAGGTCGCCGTACCGCCCGCGAGGTCGGTCGGCTGCATCTTGAGCACGAAAACCCCGCTGGCGCCCCCGCGTAGCCACCAGCTATCCAGGGTGGCGAGGTTGGCCGGGGCGGTGGCGGTTTGGGAGGGGATGTTCGGGGCGGTCACACCGTCGCCCCCGCCGGCCTCCGAAGCAACGCCCGCTCCAATCGAGCGATCCGGTTCGCCACGAGGTCGAGCCGCTGGTTCGTGCCGCCGAGACCCTGTGAGCCCAAGAGCGCCGTGGTTTGCGCGTTCACCTCGGAGACCACTGGGGAGAACTCCGCGTCACCCAGTTGGCCGGTGAGGTTCTGAATCCAGTCAAACAACTGGGCGAAGTCGCTGGTGCTGGTGCCGTACAGGTCCGCCGCCTGTTGCAGGAACGCCTGCGCGATCGACTGGAAGTCCCCGAACGCTGCCGGGTCCGCCATCGCCGCATTGAACGCGGCTAGCACGTCACTCTGCGTCATGCTCAACAGCTCGCGCGGTGTACCCTGCCCGAACTGCTGGAACAGGTCGCGGCCCCATGCCGCCAGGCTGTCCTTGGCGTCCTCCAGCATCCGCGCCCACGCGGCCAGGAACTCGTTCCGAGCCTTCTTGAACACCGCCCGATCCGCGAAGCGCCCGAACGTCTCCACAAACTCAGTCCACTGATCCTGCAACCGCTGGAACGGCGAGGACGAGCGACCCACCTGGCGCATCTGGTCGGCGAAAGCCTGCATGGTCGCTACCTGATTCGCCCACCACGTCGAGCCGTCGCCACCGCCCGTGTCGGGGACCGTGGTGAGGTCGGTAATTGTCTGGACGTCGCGGGCCAGGTCGGCGAGGCTGCTGCCGCCCGAGTAGTCGAAAGAGCCAATGCGCGCCAACTGGTCGCCGGCATCCTCCAGGCTGCGCGTAGCCGCCAGAGCCTCTCGCCGAAGGTCGCGCCAGATGCTGCGGTACTTCAACCAGATATCCGCTTGAATCAGGTCGGCCTTGATCTTGGCAAACTGAATCCGAATCAGGTCGCGTCCCACGCGGCGAGCGAACTGCGTTTGGATTCCCAACTCGTTTGCATGGGCGGCGAGCTGGGCCAGCGCGTTGTCCCCGATCTCCTTCATGCGCCGAGCCTCAGCCTCGGCGATGGCATCTAGTGCTGCCGTCAGGGCCTCGGTAGACAGGGTCATCGCCTCCAACTCGGCCCGCATCGCCGCCAGTTGAGCCAAGACGGAATCCACCGGATTGAGCATCTGGTCGAGCGTCTGCCCGATGGATGCGAGCCGCTGGAGCTGCTCCATCATCCCTTCGAGGCCGAGAACCGCCGCCTGAGCAATGGTCTCCCGAAACGCCTCGGCAAGCGGACCCTGCACGTTGACCATCGCGGTTGCCAGAAGCTCTTCCAGCCCGGCCTCCATCGCCTCCTGAACGGTCCCGAACACCTGCTCCCACAGGACGCGCCCGGTCGCGGTGTCGATGATCTGGAGGATGGCCGAGCCGTCGCGGCGGATCTGAACCGCCATATTGCGCGACAGGTCTAGCGTGCCGTTGATGGCGTCTTGGATGCCGCGGAAGATGTCCTCGATCTGCTCGAGCATCTGATTGGCGACCGACTGCGCTTCCGGAGTGCCGCCGCGCCCCGAGAAGAACTGGCCCATCATGTCGGTGTTGGCGCCGCCGGGGCCAACTGCGAAAGAGCCCATGATTCGGCGGGGGTCTTTGGTGAGGCCGAGCATTCCGAGGATGGAACTCACTACCTCGCCCACCACCTTGCCCACTTCGGCGCCGATCAACTGGCCGAGGATGTTGCCAATCGCCGCACCCACCGGGCCTCCGAGGCTAGCGCCAATTGCCGTCCCCATCTGAGCGCCCATCTCCTGGCCGATGTCGGCAAAGGCGCTTTCAAGGTTGGAAGCGTCGCGGTTCTGGATGGCGTCGACTAGGGCGTCACTAGCCTGCATCATCGCGCGCTCCAGCACGGCGCTGATGAATTGGCCCAACTCCTCCCACATGGACTTCAACTGGTCAAACCACGTCAGTGTAGCCGTGCCGGTCACGATCTCTAGCCGCTCGGTCTCGGCGGGGACGTCGATGAGCTCCATGGGGCCAGACGGTCCCGCAATCGCCAGCGGCTCAGCAGAAACGCTCGCCATCTCCTTGAGTACGTCGCGCACCCGTTGTATCTGTTCCCAATAGGCGAAGGCGGCGGCGGCGCTATCTTCCAACCTTTGCGCCAACTCGGCAGCCGCATCGGCCTGCCGCTGTAGCTCCTCATCAAACGCTGTGTCGATCGCCTTTTGGAACTCTGCATCCAAAGCGGCCACCGCGCCGGCCGCTTGCACTTGGATATGCTTCTCGGCAGCCTCGCCTGCGTTCTTGAAAAGCCCGAGAATCGTCGCCTTCGTTCCAACATCCAACAGAAACGTTAGGGTCTTCTTGAAACCCTCGCTCGTTACCGTGCGTTCCAGGGCGTTACCAAAGGAGTCTAGGGCCGGCACAAGATAGTCGCCCACCACCTCGGACAGATCGCCAAGCGCAAGACTCATTGCCTTGATCCCACCACCGGCAGCGTTCCGCGCAGAAGCGCCAGAACCGCCAATCTGGGAGTTGAGCTCCTCTAGGATGATCGCCTGGCCTTTTGCCGCCTCACCCGCCGCGAAGTGCCCGCGAATCATCTCCTTCTGCACGTCCGAAAACACGACGCCAGAGCGCGTCAGGGCATCTAGGCCGCGCGCCGGATCGTCCAGCGCCTTACCAACCTGAATCGCCGCGCTTTTCAAGTCGGTTCCCATTCGGATCGAGAGGTCAATGATCGCCTGCGTGGCGTCGGGGAACGTCTCGCCACCGATGCGCTTGAACGTCAGAAGAACGCCCTGCATCTGCTGGATGGTCTCATCCCCGATGTTGTTTAAGCGCTGCTGCTCGGACGCCATCGCCTGCAACTCGGAGACCGTGAGGCCGACGGCGTTTCCGGTCGAGCGGAGAACCGCCTCTAGCTGCGCCGTCTGCTGCGCCTGGAAGATAGAGGCTTGCGCCGCCTGGCGCATCTGCTGTACCAGTACCCCGGCACCCACCGCGACCCCCGCGGCGGCCATCGCCTTCTGAATCCCGCCAACCGCCTTCGCAGTCTTTGTCGCCTCGGCGCGGGTGGCCTTGAGACCCTGGAGCTTCTGCTTGAATTCGAGAAGGATTCCCGCCCTAGCCATCGTCGCCCTTCTTGGCCGTCGCCTGCTCGAGCGCGTTCAGGTCTAGCAGTTGCCAGGTGAGCCGGTACGCCTCGGGGTCCACCAAGGGCGGGCAGTGCCGCTCGAGCCAATGCTCGCGCGGCATGTACAACTCGGGCCGGCGATCAATCACCGCCAGGCCGCCCGCTACCGGCAGACCGAACCGCTGCCACGCGCTGTAGGCCGAGTGCCCAAACGGATCAAGGGGACCGGCTCCGTTGGCCCGCACCTTGGGAGCCAGGGCCATGATCTCGTCATGTTGCCCGGCGTCGATGACCCCGGCCTTGGTGGCTTTGCGTAGTGCCAGGTTCATGCTGCGCCGGCCCTGGATGAGCCTTGCTTGCTCCGGTGTCGCTCCTTCGTTCTGGAGCGCTAGGATTTTCCCGCCGTCTCTGCGGCCTTCTCCTGAAGCTCCGCTTCCTGCCTCTGCGACCGCTGCATACAGGCGATCCCGAACCACGCGGGAAGCTCTCCCAAAAGCGCCACCAGAAGGTCGTGGCGGTCCTCGTCCTCTATGCTGACCTCGATCGGCCCGTCCTCGGTCGGGAAGTCCTCCAGCCGCCCGATGACCGTATCGCCGCACAGGTTGGCGATCTGGTCGACGTTCTCGGCGCGGGTCTCGGCCAGGCTGTCGAGGTCCACTTCAGCCGGCTCTTCGTCAGCCTCGCCGTTCTGGCGGTTCTTGAAGTACGCCTCGAAGGCGGGATCTTGACTGTAGGCGATGAAGCCCTCCACAACCCGCGGATGACCGGCGCGGAAAACTTCGATCCCGACGTCCATCTCCTCCCAATCATCCCCGGGGAAGAACTCGGACAGACGAACGATACGGGACGGCGAAAGCCGCCCCCCGATGCGGAATGCGCTCTTTCTCTTGCTCATGGTTTCTCCCTAGTGAAAAGAGCCGGGGCGGCCCGAGACGCGCCCGCGGCTCCCGGTTGGACCGCGGGACCGCACACAAGGAAAGCGGCTCGGGCGTCCACCATCCGGCGTTTATGGCGTGGTGTCTACGGTGACGGCGCCGTCGATCTTGAGAGTGAAGCTCGGCTCCATCAGATCGCCGACCGTGCCACCGAGCGGCGGCAACTCATCCATCAGGGCATTGAACTGAAACTCAGGGTTCCCGGCGGCGATCGCCGCATCGTCCGGCTTGTAGGTCACCGCGAAGACGGTTCCGCCCAGAGCGGAAATCGTCATCAGGTTGGTCAAGTCATCGTTCGGCTTCATGCCGATTTGGAACGTGCCATCCGTCAAGCCCGACTCTCGGCGCCGCGCGGTGTCCCCGTAGCAAGTGGTGTCCAGCGCCTCGAAGAGTCGCGCCAGGGTGTGGCTGGCGATCTGCGAAGAGTAGTCCACGCCGTCCAGCGTGATGATCGGGTTTAGGTTGTCCTGCTTCGCCATCGCTTAGGCCTCCTCGATCGCCTTGTCTTTGAGAAGCGCGGCGACCACGGGGGCCGGGAGGTTGTGATACTCCCCGCCCTCGAAAATCCGGCCATGCTTCCCCAGGTGCTCGGTCATCGCGTCCGCTACGGCCTTGGGCGGCTTGGTTTTCGACCCCTCCGGTTCGCCCGCCCGGTAGGTCTTCAGTGCTCTGTGCGCCATCTCTTTCTCTCCTTATCGTTTGCCGATCATGCACACGACCACGGCGGGGCCGGTGGTGATGGTGTAGGCAAACCGCCACCAGTCATCGGTGACAGCGCCGGATACGGTTTCGAGCTCGGTCGTGGTGCCCGTCGCGCTGGTGAATGTCGCGCGGGTCGTGGCCGAGGTGAAGCCGGAGTTATCGTCTGATTCGATGGTCGCGGCAATCGAGCCCGCCGTCACCGACAGCACCCACATCACGCAATACAGCGTCTCGCCCGAAGACAGGGCGCCGAACTGAATCCCGGTGCTGTTCCCCGTGACGGTGAGCGATTCGTCCTGTTGGAGGAGGCGCCCGAAGATCATCGGGCCGTCGCCCTCTCCGCTGACGTTGATCATCTGCATGGAACCCACGTCGCCGTTGGGACCCTCGTAGCTGGACTGCAATACGCGCCCAAAGATGCCGCGATCGCCCTCGGCCATCGAGGCGTTGGACTCGATCCAGGCGACGAATTGATCCGCAGAGCCCGACAGGTCATTGAGCGTGTCCCAGGGCTGCCCGCCGTCATCGTGAAAGCTGGTGATGCTAAACGACGCATCACTCACCGTGGCTTTCCGGCGCCGCGCGGTGTCCGCGTAGGTCGTGGTGTCCTGCGATTCGTAGGTCGGCGCAAAGCTGCTCGCGTTCGTGTACCCCGAAAGGTCAAGGGCCTCCGAGGCGTTCCCGGCCAGCACGGTGCAATCTGTATACGGCTGCTTCGCCATTACTCGTACCTCTCAATCGGGATCACCCACGGCACCAGCCACCACGATTCCTGCCAAACGCGCCCCTCGGTCAGGGACGATTCGCGCCAGCGGTAGACCATCGTGGCCGTGTCGTTATCATCAAATAGGTTCTCGAGCGCCTCGGCCTCGGCACGCGCGGAGGCATCGGCCCCGGTCCCCAGCTCGAAGCAGATCCCCACTTCCAAGCGCATCTCCCGCGCCCGATCGCCGCCATAGGTCAACTGCTGCGTAGCCTGATTCGTCAACTTGCCCAAGTCGCGCAAATCCACGTCATACCACTTGGACGGATTCGCTGGGTCGCCCGTCGGATCGGGCGGCGTGAACCCCTCTCCCGGCCACGCGATCAGCGCCGGGTCGAGGCCGGCCACGAGGATCGTCCGGATGTCCGTCAGCTCCTGCGAGTAGTCCACCTAGCGCCCACCCTTTCCGAATCGCGACTCGGCGTGCTGGATTCCCTCACGGGCCAGGTTCTCAGCGCGGGACTCCATCCGGTCCATGACCGGCCCCGAGATCCCGCGCGGCGCTTGCGGACTACCGCCCATGCGGCTGAAGCCCTTGTAGTGGTTCCGCTTGCGGCCCGCGTCAATTGGGCCGGCTCCCGGGTCGTCGTTGATGCGGGCCGTCCGCATGCCGAGCTTGTTGATTCTCTGCAAGTTGGCGAGCGGCCCAGCCGGAATCTGGTCGGTGCGCTCGATCCGGTCGCCCCACCGGTTGACCATCTCGGGCGTCTCATCGCTCGGCGTCAGGCGCAGCGCTTCCTGGCCCGCTTCGCCGTGCATCAACTGGTGCCAGCGCAGCATCGCGTGGTGGATGTAGTTATCCACGTCGCGCATGAACTCGCGCTCGAATTCGGATGGGCTGTAGAGCTTGCTACCCACGACAGTGAAGCACCACGCCAGACTGCACTTCGCCCGGCTTGAGCGGTAGGAGTTGCACCACCTCGCGCCGGCTCCCGTCAAAGGTCACGGCGGCGTCTTCAGCGATGGTGTCGGCGGTGTCGACCAGCAGCTTCCAGTCGCCGAGGCGGATGTTCTCCCCGTCCACGTCCGACTGGCGGAACTGCGCTCGGCTGGCGGGGTAGTCGGTGTCCCCGTAGGCCTGGGTGATGGTGACCGCCGCATCGTCCGCAGCCTCGGCGGCTAGCACGGGAGTGAAAGTGACGCCAGCGAGCGCGTTGCTCGAAGCAGTCACGTCCGCCGCCACGGTATAGGTCGTGGCATTGCCCGCGATCGTGAACGTGGCGCCCTGGACGAGCGTTCCGGTGACGCGGGTAGCGTCGAGGTTGATCGAGGCTTGCCCCGCGGCGGTGGTTCCATCCACAGCCAGCGTGCTAACCACCGTGCCGGCGTTCTCGTCTTTCAAGGTGTTGGCGCGGCGCACGGTCGCCACCGCGCCGCCACCGAAACGGGCCGCGAGCCGGCGAACGCTGCTAGCCTGCCGCTGCGCCAGCGTCATCGGTACGCCCCCACAATGGCCGAGAGCGCACTAGAGAGCGCCCGCTGATCCGAAAGGTAACGCGCGCTCCACGAGCCCACGCGCTCCTCGGCGATCCCGACTGGCTGCGATAGGCCGCCTCCCGACCAGTCGAGAGCCAGCATGAGCGCAGCCTCCTCCAAATCCTCGGGGAGCCGCAACCGGTAGGCGGTCCAGGTGATTTCGTTATCGGTGACGGTGCCCTCCTCAGCAGTCGGCCAAGTCGGCTCGCTCCCGCCCGTGTCGCCGCCTACTGTGGCCTGGAAAACCATCGGCTCATCCGCCACGGTCGACTTGCACCAGGCGTTGGCCGCAAAGGCAGTCGAGGCCGCCCACTCCGTCAGCTCGCCCGGCATGATCCATCCGGCGGTGTAGGTCACGGTGTAGTCGGGCGCGACCGAGCCGTAGGTGGGCGTGCGCTCGATCTGCTCGGAGAGCGCCCACTTCGCATTTCGCCACAGCCGATCCCGCCTAGCACCCCCGGCGACGCTGTAGGTGGTGGCGTCCACCGTGTCGGGCGAGCTTCCCGTTCCGTAGGTCACGGACGAGGGGTCGCCCTTGATCGGCCAACGCGACAACCGCAGCATATTGCCGCCGGGGCCGGGGATACGCTCGGAGTATACCTGGAGCCACGGCTCGCGGCCGAGCACCTGACGGATCAGCGCACTCGCGGCAACGAGATACCGGTCGGCGTTCGCATCGCTGATGGACGAATCCTCAGCCTGTAGCGACGCGCGAGATGCCAGCATCCGGCTGTTGGCCTCGGTCGTGACCGTTAGGATTCGACTCACCCAGAACTACGCCTCCGTCTTCCGGGGTCGACCCGGACCGCGCTTCTTTGGCACACGCTTCGCCCGACGCTTGCCGCGCGGCTCTGGCGCCGGCTCGGGCTCACGGATCGGCGCGTCCTCCGGGGTCTCCCCGCGAGATTCGGCGGCGAGCTCGGCGGCCTCGTAGGCGTCGAGCGCGGCCGGGTCATCCCCGCCCAGGAACATCTCGGAGATCTCGGGCTCAACGGTATACGTCTTGCCCGCGCGGAAGCAGCCCTGCGGTCCGGCGGCCGTCTTGACCATTGTGATTCTCGGCATCTGTTTCTCCCTTGGTTATCCGACGATGAAGGTGAGCGTGCCTGACGTGGCGTTGCCGCCATCCGCTGTCACGACCTCGATCCGCTCACCGGCCGCAAAGACGTAATCCACCATCTTGCGCGTTCCGTCGAGTGTCAGGTCGGAGCCGTCCGCCGCATCCTGCACCTGGAGGCGCGGGTGCCAATCGACATTGGCCGTGCCGGCGTTCGTGACCGTCAGGACCGCCTGTTTCGTGTCTTCGGTCGTGATGGTGAAGTCCGTCCCGGTCGCGAGATCGCCCGCATCCCCCCGAAGGTAGACCACAGCCCGAATCGGGCCGCGGACTGCCTCCGTGTAGTCGGTGGAATCACCGCTGGCGTCCGTCGTGATGGAGACGCTGAAGGCTTGCGGGTAGGCCATCCGTCTAACTCAGCGAGACGCCGCCCACGTTCTCGATGATCGTCCCGTCACCGGCCGAATCGATGTAGACCAAGATGGCCTCGTTCGGCGCATTCAGAGTGACTACTGTGTTGGTGCCGTCCCAGGTGCCCGCCGAGGCGGTGACCGTGTGCGCTGCCGTGCCGCTCGCCGACGTGTTCTTCACCATCAGGAAGCCCGGATGGTTCGACAGGTCCGCGATCGTTGCGGCGATGACCACCGAAGCATGGCTGAGCTCGACCGACTGCACGCCGGTCGTGATCGCGGCTGTGGCCGTCAGCGACTGGACGCGCGCCGAAACGTCAGCGACGTTGTTGATCTCGCTCGCGGTCGCTCCCAACTCAGTGCCAGACGGCAGCTCCAGCGTAGTCCCCGAGGGGAACACTTGATTCTGCGCGCCGTTGCCCTGCGGGATGTAAGGTCTGTCGGTTGGATACGACATTGAGCCTCCTTACGCGGTGCCCTCAGCCGGCGAAATGTGCGTCTCGGTGTCGACGGTCGAACCGTGAGTGACCGGAACCTTGCGAGCGCCGTACTGGAAGGCGTAGATGGTCCCGACCGCGGTGTCGGCCCCGCCCCGGTCCACCTCGCAACGGATGTAGCGCTCAAGCGGCTTGTGGATGCAGATTTGCCAGCAGTCACCGTCCGAGCCTGGCGTGACCTTCGACCCTTCCAGATCGTTGAAGCTGGCATCGTCCGAGGACGTCGCGGCGTTGGCAAAATTCGAGGCGTTCGCAGTCACCATCTCGCCGACGAAGACCACGCCCTCGAAGCCCTGCATGTCGACCGAGGACGAGTTAATCGCCGTCCCGGCCGACGCCGCCTGGGCGTTGACCTTCGTGCATTTGACGTTCTCGGTGGGAATCGGAAATCCAAGTGCCATTGTGTCTGTCTCCTCTTAGGCCAGCTGGACGCGAACGAAGGCTTCCTCGAGCACCGGCATCCCGTCCCAGGCGCCCTCGACGAGGAATCCGATCTGACGGTTCGCGCGGTAGAGCTCGTTCAGCCGGGTGAAGGTGATGCCGAGCGAATCGGCGAACCAGTAGTTCTGGAAGTCACCCAGAAGAGCGACATACTGCCCCGTCGTGAAGGTGTTGGGCGCGTACTCGGACAGCGACACCGGGAACCCGAAGAGCCGCGGAGGCTCGTTGCCCTGCGCGCCGCCTTCCTGCCAGATGTACTGGCCGTTGCCGTCCTTGATGAGCGCGTACTTGAGCGCCGTGTCCCGGTGCATCAGCCAGCGCGCCCGCGGCCAGTACTGCGCCTTGAGCGTGTACTTGGCGGTCTTCGCGTTGTCGAAAGTGGGCGCCGTGGTGGTGTTGGACGTCGAGACGTCTCGACTGGTCGAAATGCCCGAGCTGGAAGCGGTGAAGCACCCGAGAGGCTTCCCGGCACCGCTACCGGTCATCGCCGCCGTTTCGAGCGGCACGCCGATCTTGTAGGACTGACGCTCGCGAATCAGGGCCTCGATCGGCCGGCTGGAGTGGCGCAGGAGCTTCAGCGAAACCTTGATCCCCTTGGAGAGATCGTGCGGTTTCAGCTCCCGGCCGCCGAAGGCCATCGAGGAGTCGAAGGTGATGGAGCCCACCTCGGCGGTCCAGTCGGCATCGTCCGGGTCGGTGTCGAGCGACACGGCGCCAAGCGAATGGGCGCCGACTAGCTGCTCGGTGTGCGCGAACTGGCGCAGCGGAAATGCGTTGTCCACGGCCTGGATGAAGCGGCTCGCGACTCGCTGCGGGGCCACCATGTAGCCGCCGTAGATGTCCTGATCCATCTGGAGCGCCCGCGTCTCGGGGCCGCCCTCGGCAATCGCGCGACTGACGAGCTCCATCTCGTCGTGGTAGCGGTCGCGGAGTTCGCGATCGCCGCGCGAGACGATGAACATCTCGAATGCGCGGGTGTCGAAACGCTCCTGCGCCTCGGGATCACCGCGCTCGGCGGCTTCCAGGTCCTGCTCCGGCGTGGTGCGCTGCAAGTCCTCGGCGGTCTCGGCGCCTTCCTCGGCCGAACGCTCATCTTCCAGCAGCGCCTTCTCGGCCGCGATCTCCTGGTCGAAGCGCTTGTAGTCGTCGGTGGCCTTGGCGATCTGCGCTTCCTCGTCGCCCGAGAGGGCTCGAGACTCTCCCTCGGCCTTTGCGAACAGCTCCTTTTTGAGCTTGCGCGCGTCAGCCAGCGCCTTCTTTCGCTTCTCGTAAAGCTCTTTCAGCTTCTCGTTCAAGTTGTCCTCCCGGCTAGTGGGGCGGGCCGGACAACAAAAAAGCGCAGACGCCTATTGCTCCGACTCCACCTTGGGAATCAGCTAGCAACGCCTACGCTGAAGTCTTTGGACTGCGAAAGGTGCCGCAGGAGAATCAAGCGGCGCGGACGGTCTTTGGACCCCGGCTGCGCTCAGCCGCCGCGACTCTCTGGGTTTGCTCTGTGAAAGATCCGATGCCGCCCTTACTCGGCCGGCTCGCTACTCAGTGTAGCGGAAAGCTCCATGTCTTGCAAACGGCGCTCTAGTTCCTCGCTCATCGACCGTTCGGGCGCCTCGGGCTTGCGCTCGGCCTCCCAAGCTTCGAGCGACCGCATGGCGAGCCCGAATTGCGGGTAGGCCGGGCGCGCGACGGGGCCGATCTGGCGCATCGTCGCCATGCCCTTCTTGATCGTGCGCTCGTGAGGGACCTTGTCGGTGTCCCATTCGTCCCCGTTGCGCTCGACCTTGAACTCAAAACTGGCGCCGCGGAGATCGCCCCGCTTCGCCAGCGCAGCCACGTCTCGGCCCGCCTGTGTATCGGGGAGTTTGACGGAGAAATGGCGACCCTCGGCATCGTCTCGGATCTTGAGCGTCCCACTCGCCGTGCGACCGAGGAGAAGCGCGTCATCGTGCTCCTGCGTGGCGATGATGTCGCCACCGTCTTTGAACGCGCCCGCCTCGAACCGCTCGATAAACCGGCCCCCGATGAGGCCCGAGAACTTGCCGTATGGCGGCGCCGTTCCATGCAGGGTCATCCCGTCGTCGCCCTCGTCCACGCGGAGCTCGAACTCGTCAAACGAGATGAACCGGCTTTCGTAGTCTTCTTTGCTCATCCTGGTCTCACTCCGCAGGTACACCCGCGGTGAAGCGGCGGGTGGTTGATGATCGAACGCACCTTGAGCGCGCCTGTCGTGTCGGATTCTACCTTGTCGCCCTCAATCAAAAATGGCTGGCGGGCCGTAAGGGAAACCGTGCGGCCGTTCATCTTCGGGCAAATCCCGCAGTCCCCGCCGGGCCAGTGCCACACGAGCGCCTGAACACCCGCCGCGCCGTAAAGCATTCTCGAGACCGCCCCGAGCGCCTGCGTGCCCTCGCGCGCCGCCATGCGCTCAGCCCCGACGTCGGCCCAGAGCTCCGCCGCGTCGAGAATCGCCCGCGCCGGATTGTCGCCCTCGAACCCGTCGAGGATCTTTGCCACCTGAACTCGTCGCTGGCTTGCCGTGCGGGCTCCGAATGCCTCCCGGTAGTCGCGGGAGAAGCCGTCCACCCGACCCATGAATTCCTCGGCGGGGCGCTCCAGTTCCTCGGCAATCTCGCGCGCGATAGCCTCCATGTAGGCGAAGAGCGGAGGACCCATGATCTGGATTGCCCGCTGGCCATGCTCTTTGTAGAAAGTCTCCAGCCAGTCGAGGAACGCTCGAACGTCCCCGGTCTCGGCGAGCTTGTGAGCGCTCTGGGTGAGCGCTTTCACCTCGGAACGCACCAAGCGGCCCGCGTTGTCAGCCAACACGCGAAGGAAAGCCGTCCGCAGGCGATACCGCCCGGCCAGGCTCCGTTCGGCCCGGCTCTCGATTGCGGTGTCGGGCACGCCACCCGCCGGCAGCTCCCCGCGAGTCTCGGCAGCGACCAGCAGCGCCCGCTCGGCCTGACTCATGTTCGCAATCTGCGAAAGAGTCGCCTGGTTGAATTGAGTCATCGGCTCATTGCCGCCAGGGACCGCCGGAAGATTGAGCTTCTGCCGCGCCTCGTTGTGCGCCATCACGCCCGTGGTGACATAGATTCGGGTCACCTCGGCCTGCGTCTGCGTGTCGCCGCGAAGGAACCCCATCACGTCAAACTCGAAGTATAGGCCGCGAGCGCGCTCGGCCGTGGTGAGGAGCTTGCGATTAAGTTCCTGCTCCCACCGGACCAGCCACGGCATCACACCAAAGTCGAGAATCTGGCGGTACTTCACCTCGAGCGATGCCCGCGACTGCCCTTCCCGATCCTCGCCCAGGACAAACGGCGGCAGGTTGAAGATCCGCGCCATGTCCTCCACCGAGAAGCGGCGGCTCTCAAGGTATTGCGCGTCCTTGATCGGGATCGGGAACGGTTGAGCCGTCATCCCCTCTTGGGCAAGAAGCGCGCGGTGCGACTTGAACGGGCCTTGCAGCCGTTCCGCCTGAAGGTCGAGGAAGTTTTGCTCCGCCTCGGGCGACATATGTCCGGCCTCGACCGGTCGGGACCAGACCACGCCAGGCCAGCCGCCATTGTTGTAGAAGCTCGCCCCGAACTGCCTCCCGGCGATCCCGAGCGCCACGTCTTCGCGATGAAGCTCGACCGGCGACAGGCCCTTGTAGCCCATGCCGGTGAACCACGGGACGTGTAACACCTCTTGGGGTGTGAGCCAGGTTGACTCGTCGTAGATGTACCAGAGGCGCTTCGCCGCGCTCGGATTGCGGCGGTCCCGCCGAATGTCCATCTTGTCTGGGCGCAACTGCTTGAGCGCGACAGGCTCCCCGCCATCCCAGACGATTTCCGAATAACCGTTCCCCCAGGTGCAGCCGTGGCCCTGGATGGTCTCGCGCCAAACGACCGAGGACGTCTCGTTGTTCGGCTGATCATGAACGAGCGTATAGCGCGGGTCATCGCGCAGGGTCTCGCGCCCGCCATCGGGCATCCGCCTTTGCAGCTTCAGCGGCAGTCGCCCCACCAGCCCTGAAATCAGCCGCACCGCCGAGCCGAACGCTAGAAATGTGTGAGAGCTCGCCGAGGTCACACTAACGCCCGAGTAGCTGTCCGCCCCAGACCAGCCCTGGATGCCGCTTCCGTCCTCGGATGGATAAAATGTCTCGGTCTTAGTCGCGCGGGACTCGAAGAGGTTGAAGATCACCGCAGCCACCCCGGCAAGGTCGTCAGCAGCAGGCACGCCCCGAACGCCGCGCCCCCGTACCAGGGGCCGGCAGCGATCCCAAGGCAGACAGAAATCAGTAGAGAGCCTGCGGCGGCCTGCAAGGCATAACCGCTAGGCCGACTCATACACAGACCGCCCCGAGGCCACGGCGCCCGGTTCGTAAATCGAGTGCTTCTTCAGCCCCAAGAGCATCGACAGCTTGAACGCCAGAAAGAGAGGAATTGTCGGATCAATCCGACGCTGGCTCATGCGCTTAGACGGCATCCAGCGCTCATGTTCATCCACTTTGACCGCGATGTTATCAATCGACTGCCGCAATAACGGGTTTTTCCCGTGATCGAACTCTCCGCGGCGCACCAACTCATCAACGAGCTTCATGGGCTCGTTGTAAGTGCTGACGTTCTGGGGGCACTGCACCGTCGGGATACCGTCTTCGTCCCGAAGGGTGGTACTCAGCATCGTGGCGTCCTGCGGATCGTAGGCGACACCTTGCAAACCGTAGCGCTCGGAATCTTCTCGCAAAGCCCTACGAATGATACGGTAGTCTGTAATGTCGCCTTCTGTCAAGGTGAGGTGGCCCTGGTCCGCTGCCGCGCGTAGCGCCTTCCGCTCTCGGCGGGTTCGGGAAAGAAGCGCGGCCTCTGGCAGATAACTCTGGACCCGGTAGGTCCAAACCGTCAATCCCTTTTGCGGCGGAAACAGTAGGCCCTTTGCGCTCAAGTCCTTTCGAGACGCCAGATCAAACGCCCCATAGCACTCCAGGCCCGCGAGTTGCGAATCCGGGCGCGAGCCTTTGCAGCGGTCCCAGACTGTCAGCGGGATATAGGACTTCTTCGGGTTCGCCGCCCACAGGTTGAAGTGCTTTCGCTTCACCTCGGCGAGCTTTACCGGGTTGTGCTGCGCACGCTTCAAGTTGTCGCGCAGTACCTCGGCGAAGACCGATACGCCTAGATTGGGGTTGGCTTTCGGCCAGTTGCTCTCGTCTTGGTAATCGTCCGCCGCAGTGTCCGTGTCCTCGTCGGCCTCGTCCAGCTCATAAATCGTGACGAAGTAGGACTCGTCCTCCGTTGTGCCGGTGAGTACGTCAATGCCGTAGGCACGCTCGTATCCGCACGGGCTCTCCACCGTCTCGCCGGCCGTGGTGATGATCCATTCCAGCGGCTCACCCCGCGAACCGAGCGCCGTCTCAAGCACACCGACCAGCCCATCGTCCTTGTGGGCGTGGAACTCGTCAATCAGCGCCCCGTGAACGTTTGCTCCGTCCTCGGTCTCGCTGTCGGCGCCGATGGGAAGGAACTTGCAGGCGGTCTCCGCCGAAAAGAGCGTCGGACTGGATCTCGGCAGGTCCGAACCGCGGCGTTCGATCCCGAGGCCCTGGAGCTCTGGCGTGCGCTTGAGAATCTGCGCCGCTGCGCGCCAAACCCGCTTAGCCTGCTCGTGTTTCGTGGCAGCCGAGTAGACCTCGGCCCCCTTCTCGCCGTCGAGAAACGCGATGTAGAGCCCAATCGCCCCGAGCTTGAACGTCTTGCCGTTCTTGCGCGCCTCCTGGTCGTAGACCTTGGTGAACCGGCGGCGCCACTTGCCGCGACGCTCAACCAGCCAGCCGAACACATTCGCGAGCTGAAACACCTGCCAGGGCTCCGGCGACCAGGCCTGCGGAAAGTGGCAGGTATCGCACCCCTCCCCGTGGTCGCACGGTCGCCCGTCACGGTCGGCGCCTTCTGCCCATTCGCCTTGGTAGTGGCGGCAGGTCAGCGCGAAGTCTAGAAAGTGGTCCGCGCGCTCATCTGACCAGCGGAACCCCTTGCGCTCCCGGTTCTCCCAATCGTCAAACCAGCGCTGGCAGGCCAGATGGATGTAGCGGCCGGCGACGATCTTGCCGTCTAGTACGTCGCGAGCGTAGACGTCGGCTATTTCTCGGGCTCGGCCAGTAGCCATCCGAGGATTTCTCGCGTGTGCTGGGTCTCGCCAGGGAGGAGCCGGGGGTCGACACGAATGCGTATCGTCCGGTCGAGCTTGCGCCCGGTCCTAAACAGCTCGGTCAGAGAAAAGCCGGGCGCGACTACCAGGACAGGGACGGGAGTCATCGCTTCCTCGGCGCCACCTTTGGCGCCTTCGCCTTTGTCACTGCCGGGATGCGCTGACGGCTCGACGGGTCGAGGCCGAACAGGTGCGACAGTTGGCGTAGCTGAGTCACGATGGCTTGGTCCGCCGGATCGGACTCATGGGCCGCGAAAGTTGCCGCAGCCGTCGCGAGCATCTTGCCGTCCTCGGGGGTCAGAATGTTGCGGCCGTCTGGCCCGAGGTCGGAGACCAGCTCATCCCAGATTTCGGCGGCGCGGCCCTCGAGGTAGGCGGGGATTTGCGGGGCGCCGTAGTCTGGAGTGGGGACGTCGGTAGGAGCGCGGTCGCCACGGAAGGTGCCTCGGAGCACTTTCGATTCTTTCGGGTGCGACGGCCGGCCGCCCTGCCCTTTCTTTGGTCCGCGAGGCATATGCTGATACTTAATCCGTCACTTACCC